>Ga0256914_1000011_pt1 | contig 211045 bp, 183 predicted proteins | sample HulkmetaG_FD_191571 | JGI IMG/M metagenome (GOLD analysis project Ga0256914, IMG submission 191571) | Hydrothermal chimney microbial communities from Main Endeavour vent field at the Juan de Fuca Ridge, Pacific Ocean - Hulk | ecosystem: Environmental > Aquatic > Marine > Hydrothermal vents ...
AAAGACCTAAGTCAGGAGTTAGCCAAGAAAGAGGCAGAGAAAAAACAACTAGAAGAGAAACTATCCTTGTTAAGAGACCAACTAACAAAGACAAAGGCGAGCATAACAGAGAAGGTGGCGGAGGCAAGGAAGCCGTTAGAAGAAAAGATACAAGAGTTAACTGAGCAGTTAGAACATGCTCAGAGAGCATTAAGAGTTAAGATAGCCGAGACCAGAAAACCATTAGAGTCCAAGATAGCACAACTAACCGAGCAATTAACAGAGGCAAGGAAGAGTTTAACTGCCAAGATAACCGAGGCAAAGAAGCCGTTGGTAGAGAAGATAACGGCCCTGCAAACCCAGCTTAGTCAGGCAGAAGAGGCAATAAAGGCAAAGGGGGCAGAGCTAAGCAGACTAAACAAGAGCGGAAAAGACCTAAGTCAGGAGTTAGCCAAGAAAGAGGCAGAGAAAAAACAACTAGAAGAGAAACTATCCTTGTTAAGAGATCAACTAACAAAGACAAAGGCGAGCATAACAGAGAAGGTAGCAGAGGCAAGGAAGCCGTTAGAAGAAAAGATACAAGAGTTAACTGAGCAGTTAGAACATGCTCAGAGAGCATTAAGAGTTAAGATAGCCGAGGTAAGGAAGCCGTTGGAAGGGAGGCTTAATAAGTTAAATCGACGATTGCAAGATACGTTGTCTCAATTGCAAATTAAAGTAGAAAAGATAAAAGATTTGAATAAAAATATTAATACTTTACGTAGGGACTTGGCAGAGAAAAAGAAGGAGAAGGATGATTTTGAAAATAAGGTGTTTTTTTTAAATCAAGAGCTTAACAAAATACATAAAGAGATAGATAAAAAGATAGAGACAGAGAGAAAGCCGTTGGAGGCAAGGATAAATAGATTAACACAACAGTTGCAAGAAGCAGAGAAGGAAATAAATATCAAAGTAGCTGAAATATCTAAAATAAATAAAGATAAAGATGATTTGAATCAGAGGTTAATGGAGAAGGAAAAAGAGCGAGTCCGTCTTATGAAAAGTGTTTCTAATTTGCAACAGGAATTATCCGCTATGAATAATGCTGTCACGAAGAAAATAGTTGAAGCTAAAAGGCCGTTGGAGGTTCAGATAGATACACTAAAAGGAGAATTGGCTAAATTAAGGGCATCACTGAGAAGGAAGATTGATTTAGCAAAAAAACCACTGGAAAATAAGATAAAAGAGTTAATTAGCAAGTTAGATGGAGCAACAGCAGAATTACGAAATAAAACGGATGAGATATCTTTGTTGTATAAAAAGGAAAATGAGTTTAATAAGACAATAAAGAATCTAGAAGAAGACAAAAAACAGTTAAAAGATAAAATTGTGCAGTTACAGCAGATGCTTAGTGAGGTTAGTTCAGGTATGGATGATAAATTATCAAAGGTTAGGGCTCCTTTAGAAAAGAAGATAGAAGAGTTAAATAAGAGGTTGTCAGAGGCTAATTCGTTGTTAGATTCAAAATTGGAACAGGTTAAAACTCCGTTACAGGATAAAATTTCTGTTCTTGAGGATATGTTAAAAAAGACAAATATTAAGTTGAAAGACAGTTTGGCAGAAATAACAAAGTTGACTAATGATAATAAAGAATTAAATAAAAAGTTGGTTGAAAAAGAAAGGGAAAAGCAAGAAATAGAGAATAAGTTATCAAGTTTAAAAGAAAGATTTGAGCGTATAGAAAAGGATGTAAGTATAAAAATAGCAGCGGCAAAATCTCCCCTAAAGGCAAAGATAGATGAATTAAAACAACAATTCCAAAAGGCAACCATAGATTTAAATAATAAATTAAAAGAGATTAGTAAGTTACGTAATAATGTAACAAATCTTAATCAGAAATTAATGGATATGAAAGAAAGAAAAGTTCAGTTGGAGGACACGATCGAGAAATTGAGACAACAGTTGGCTGAAGCAGAAAATAGTTTTAATCAAAGGGTGGAGAAAGTAAAAGCCCCGTTGGAGGGAAAAATTCAGGAATTAACTAAGCAATTGTCAGAAGCTAATACATTGTTAGTAAGAAAAGTATCTGAGACGAGAAAACCATTAAGAATTAAGATAAGTGAGTTGCAAGATAGATTACAAGAGACTTATGAGAAGTTAAAAAGTAAATCTGACAAAATATTGCTGCTTAATAAAGATATAACTCAATTAAGACAGGAGTTATCGGAAAAAGAGGCTGATAAGGAAGAGTTGAAGGCCAGATTAGATGCGTTAAATGGACAAATTCTTAATATAAAGAGTGAATTCGCAAGAAAGATAACCGAAATTCGAAAGCCTTTAGATGCGAAAATAGCTGAGTTGGAAAAAGCATTAGATGCCGCTTCGAAGGAATCCGCCGATAAGGTGAAGAAGATAGAGCAGTTAACTCAGCGTGTTGATGCTTTAAATAAACAATTGTTTGAAGAGAGGCATGCTAAAGAGAAATTAGAATTGCAAGTTACAGAATTACAGAAATCTCTCATAAAAACTAAGGAATCGTTTTCGGAAAGATTAGGTAATGTTAGGAAACCTTTAGAAGAACAAATAAGAAGTCTTGAAGATAAGTTAGCAGATGCCGAAAAACATATTAAGGCTAAGACTTTAGAAATAGAAGAGTTGACTCACCATAAAGATGTTTTGGAGGGGAATATTGCACAGTTATCAAAACAGAAGAAACAAGTAGATGAAGAGTTATTAAACTTAACTCAACAATTAAATACAATAAAAACCTCTATTAAGAAAAGAATATTTGATGCTACTAAACCTTTACAGGATAAAATAGTGTTGTTAGAAACTAAGCTTAAGGCTACAGAGAATGATTTGAGTAAAAAAGAACAAGATATAGATAGCCTTAGTCAATATGGACAGAAATTAAAAGATAAATTATCTTTACGTGATAAAAAAATTGCAGAATTGGAGACTTTAATAAGACAAAGGGAGGAAAGTATTTTAAAAAAAGATAGAAGGATTAAGGCTGTCATTGGACAGTTACAAGAAGTAAATGATACGTTATTGGGACTTAAGAATGAAAAGCATAATCTTGAAAAGGAACTGGCATCGGTGTATGAGCAATTACGGATGGCAGAGTCTAAGGCTAAGGAGAATATAGCAAGAGAACAGGCCCGGTTAAAGGATAGAATAGGGGAATTAGAAGCAAAATTAATTGATATAAATAAAGATGTTGAAGATAGGATAAAAAAGGCAAAAGCTCCTTTGGAAAAGGATGTTGTATCTTTGAAATCGTTACTTGTGGATAAGGAGGCCAAGATACAGGAACAGAAACGATTGGTAAATAAATTATTGCAGGAGAGGGATAAGCTAAAGAAAGATATTGAGGATATAAAGAAAGATAAAGATATAACCCAACAGGCACTTAATAAATTAATGAACTCTTTAGATAAGTTAGAGGCTTCAATTCCTCAAAAAATCGTAAAGGCAAAGGCTCCTTTATATAAAAGGATACAAATATTGGAAAAACAAATAGCGGATCAACAAGATAAATGTGATGTTAAAGTTTTAAATGCTAGGGAGACTCTTGAACAGAAGATAACTTCTTTAAAAAAACGTATGTTTGATAGTGATAAATTAATTAAAGAAAAAGAGGCTCAAATAGCAAAACTGGAAAAAGAGATATCTATTTATCAAAATAGTCTTATTTCGGAAAAGAAAAAGAATGAGGGCCTTGAGAAGCAAATTTCTTTATTGAATAAAAAAATTGAGCAGATCGAGAAAGATGTAAGTATGAGAGTCAGGCAGGAGAAGTTACCTTTACAGGATCAAATAAAATTATTAAATAGTAAAATAGCACAACTAGAATCCTCTGTTGATGATAGAATACAAAAGATAAGGGCTCCGTTAGATGAGAAGATTGGTAATCTTCAGTTACGTATTGAAAAGATGAGGAATATTATAAATGAGAAGGAATCGAATAATATTCAACTTAGGAAAGAAAAAGACATCTTAACACAACAACTACAGTCTATGGAGAAAGACAGAAAGGCCTTAAGGGAAGCCCTTTATGCCTTAACTGAGAAAATGGAGAAGACTAAAAAGGGGTTGTCTACACGACTAAACAAAGAACAAGAGAAAAATAAAGTCTTAAAGAAGAATATGTCTGAGGGAGGGGTGAATATTGATAAAATTGAGCAGGAGATAAACCGTGCGTTAGAGTTAATAGGATCTCCTTAAAAATAATAGAGTTAAACCATATTTAAGAGTTTTTTTATATTTTTTGTATATGAAAATTAGGTGTCTAGTAGAAAGACTTATCAGGGAAGAAGCACATGTTTTGGTATTTTGTAGTTGTTTGGCTGTGTCTTTTTATTTTCTATATAAATATATTGTAACTAGATACATACATTTAGTTCCATATTTGATTATATTTTCTATTCCATTTCTATTAGCGATGACTATTGTCATGATCCTTACTCCTTTTGTTATTGTTATTGCTCGATGGTCTAACATAATGGATAAAACTGTGATTTCTAAGGAAAGCAAATTCCCCACGCCTTTGTTGGGAGGAATTGCTGTTTATTTGTCTTTTGTTATAGTAAGTCTTCTATGCAGGCCAATGTATCCAGAACTTGGGAGTATGCTTGTTGCAGGAACGATAATATTTATTTTAGGGACAATTGATGATGTATTTCCGTTATCTTCATTTATAAGATTGGGAGGACAGATAATAGCCTCGTTTATTGTTATGTCTAGTGGGTTGATGGTATCATTTATGCCGCATACACCTTTAGGAATTACAATTGCATGTTTAATTACGTTGTTATGGATATTAGGGATTATTAACTCTGTTAATTTTTTTGATGGCGCAGACGGACTTGCCACTGGTATAACATTTATTTCTTCAATGTTTTTTTTCTTGATAACATTGCATCTCCAACAATATCACGTTTGTCTTCCAGCTGTTATTTTATGTGGCTGTTGCGCTGGTTTCTTTATATTTAATTTTAAACCGGCTAAGATTTATCTGGGTGATGGAGGAAGTACGTTTTTGGGGTTTATTTTGGCATGTATTGCTTTGTATGGAGGATGGTCGGATAGACATCCTGTTGTAGCCTTAGGCATACCTACCTTGATTTTGGGGGTGTTAATTTTTGATATGGTTTATATTACTATAAGTCGCGTTACTACAGGTAAAGTTAAGAGTTTTCGTGAATGGCTTGATTACACTGGCAGAGATCATTTCCATCATAGGTTAATGGATTTAGGTTTTAGTGAACGCAACGCCGTGTTGTTTATCTTTATTACATGCCTGACCTTGGGGTTAGGTGCATTGCAGTTAGAAAAGGCACAAACAAGTTATCCTGTAGTTATTCAAATAATTCAAGCGGTTTTTATTTTTTTGGTTATTACTCTTTTAATGCTAACTGGCAGGGAGAAGGTTAATAAAATATAGATAAAAATGATGGTTAATAAACTTAGACAAATACAAAGATTTTTTTTCATTACACAGATATTGGTCTTATTTTTTAGTATATCTGCTATTGTCCTATTTTCTGCTATCGATTATCTTGATTATAATATAAAAGCCTTTGTATCTGCTTTGGATTACAGGTTGCAGACATTACTACAGTATATAAACGCTACTGGCAGATTCCCAGAAAAGGACGAGTTATCTGATGCATATTATACGTTTGTTATCAATCAGAGGGATGGTTCCTATATTTATAGAGAAAATAATCCTGCTCGTATTAATGATCCTTTATGGGAAAGTTATGAGAAAAAACTTATCTATCAAATGCAAAAGCAGGAACATGGGATTATTTTTTATCCTGAAAGAAGAGAATATGAAATATATAAAACGCTCAGAGGGATAAAATATACGACTTTAAAAGAAAAGGGCTGGATAGTTGCTGTTGAAGGTTACATAAATAGTGATTTGGTACAATTAAAGGGTATATTTGGCAGGAAATATTTTATTAATATATGTATTGTTTTTATGTGTGGGATCGTAGTTCTTAGATTGCTCACATTAAGATATCATCATATTATGAAAAAGGTAATAACAGAGCATGTGGAAAACAATCTAATTAACTTTAATGATATTGGTAATAATAAAATAATACAGAAAACAACTGTATATGATGATTCATGGCAGGCTGATAAAGGCAATGGATTTAAACCTGTGACTAACACACAATTGTTTGATCATAATGATAAAGGAGCCGAAGATAAGCAGACGGGTGTTATAAGTCAACCAGCAGATGTTAACCCTTTTGATGACCTTTCTGTTTCAGAGAAACCAAAGGTAAGGGAAGATGAAAATAAAGATGATAACCCCCCCCCTGTAGCTGCTTCAAACAATAATAAAGATGAAGTTATACTGGAGCCTATATACGATAAGATTGAGAAAACCTCTGAAGAGAAAGTTGATTCGGGGTTGGAGGATTTAACTATAGATATTGGTGAGATTAAGTCTCCTCTTTTAAAAAGGATGATAAAAGAGATGAGGGAGGATAAATAGGGGAATGTTATGTATACGGAGTTTTGGGAGTTGAAGGAAAAGCCTTTTGAGTTGACGCCTGATCCCCGTTATATTTATTATTCAAGAGGGCATGAGGAGGCACTTACGAGGCTTATTTATACTGTTCGTGATAAGAAAGGGGCGATGTTATTAACGGGGCTATATGGTTGTGGCAAAACGGTTATTAGTCGTGTGTTTTTAAATGAGTTAATAGGAAGTAAATATGAGGTTGCCCTTATAACTAATCCGCGACTTACGGCAAATGAGTTGTTGGTCGAGATAATATATCAGTTAGGCGGAGGAATATATAAGACAGATGCTAAGGGAGAACTCTTAAGGGTTTTTAATGAGATGCTCTATTCAAATTTAAATATGGGTAAAGAAACTGTTTTAATAATAGATGAGGCTCAGGCTATAGAACAAATAGAGACATTTGAAGAATTGAGACTCTTGTTAAATTTTCAGAAAAATGACAGATTTTTGATAACTATAATTTTAATAGGACAGACGGAACTTAGACGGCGATTAAAGAAACTACCTCAATTAAAACAAAGGCTTATGATAGATTATCATTTAAATCCACTGGATGAACAAGATACATTTGCTTATATAGAACATAGGTTAAAGATAGCAGGGGCAAGGCATAAAATTTTTGATAATGACGCCAAGAAATTGATTTATAGGTATTCCTTAGGCACACCAAGGGTAATAAACGGCATAGCTGATATGGCTCTTTTGGAAGGGTTTGCACAGGGGGTAAAAAGGATAGATGAAAAGCTTATAAAGAAGGTTATAACAGATTCTCAACTCGAAGAACCTAAGTTGATATAGTTTTGCAATTATAAAATATGTCTGAATTAAATTTGAAAGATATTTATCTGGAATTATTTGCACTAGTTCAATCATCGTTAACCAGTGATATTAATAAGGATAGAATTGTGTCTGTTATAATAAAGGTGCGTGATGCATTTATAAGAGATAATTATAACGAGCTTCTTTTGTATTCCTATACTCCTTCCAAACATAATTATTTAATGGGGCATATAACTAATAGTGTTATTGTCTCTGTAGGGTTTGGGGCAAGTCTTAGGATATCTAATGAAGATTTATTAGATTTAGGTATATGTGCCTTTTGTCATGATTTTGGTATGGCAGAGTATATTGATTTATTTCAGAGAGGACATGAATTTTCCTCAGAAGAAACAAAATTAATACAAAAACACCCTGTTCGATCTGCAGAGTTATTCAAATCACTTTTCTCAGAGAAAATAATAAATGGGATACTGGATGTACATGAAAATGTTAATGGGACAGGATATCCCAACGCCAAATCAGGGTTTGAGATCTCTTTTCTGGCAAAAATTATATCTGTATGTGATGTATTTGTAGCATTAACTCACCCGCGAAAATTCAGAAAGGAATTTAATCCCTATGAGGCAATGAAGATAATAATAGGGAAAATAGATATAATGTTCGAAAAAAAGGTAGTTAAAAGATTCTTAGAATTTATGTCGATTTACCCTGTAGGCAGTTTGGTTTATCTGAACACGGGTGAGACAGCTATAGTAATTGCTAGTAACAAAGGGTTCCCTACAAGATCAGTAGTTCGTATATTACTTAATGCTAGGCATGAAATTGATAATAGGGGGAAGACTATAAATTTGCTGGAAGATAATATGGTATATATAGTAGGTTGTCTTGATTATAAACAGGAGAAAGAAATTCTATATTATTTAAATCCAAGGGGTGATGTTGATATATAAGGATGGGCTATGAAATATACTAATATTAACAGAAAGCAGGTGCATAAGATAGTATTGATATGTTTATTGTTTTGTTGTTTAGGGGTTGATATTTTATGTTATTTGCAGGATGTAGATGCGAAGGAATTGCCTACTAATTTTTCAACAGAGGAACATAAAAGGGCATCTTTGAGAGAGAAGGCCAAGAAGGCGGGGTTAGGGACAGAATATACATATAATGTATATGAACAACAAAAAGAACTTATCTTTAAACAATTAGAAATTGTTACGGGTGATGAGGATACAAGGTATATTATAGTCCCAGGAGATACTATTACCGTTTCATATATGGATAGAAAAAAGAAAGTTGGAGCAGTCTATAAGGTTTCTGGAGATGGGAAGATTTTTTTACCACTTGTCGGCCCTGTAAAGATAGCTGGGCTGAATCGTCAACAGGCTAGGAAAATGCTTAATGTTATGTTCTCTGAATATATTAGACATCCAGATGTTCAAATAAGCGTTAACACTTCAGGTAGGTTTATGGTGTTGGGCGCTGTAGGAAAACCTGGAGTTTATTTGTTACGGCCAAGTCTTACTACTATGGAGGCTATATTATATGCTGGCAGTTATATAGAAGATGATGCTAATCTTCGGAGTGTCCTTGTTATGCGCGGAAGTGTGGATAAACCCGAAGTAAAAAGATTGGATTTATGGAAGTTAGTTAAAAAGGGGGATAGAAGCGATGATATTTTTGTTAAACCTGGCGATATTATATATGTCCCTACAAAATTTATAGCTAACGTGGAGAAATTTACTAATAGGATTTATCGGTATGTGAGTGCTTATTATAATTTAGGCAGGCTACCTGCACCACCACTAAAGAAAGATAACCAGATAATATTTTATGAGAAGTAGCAGGTAGAAGATTGTTAATTAATTTTAGTTAAATATGGTTTAATTTTATTTGGTTACTATGGAACATTACGAGTTAACACTCTCTGAGTATTGGCGTATTATTCGAAAGAGAAAATGGACAATAGTATTTGTTTTTATTATGGTCATGTTGTCTACAGCAGTTTTTACAAGATTGCAGACACCCGTATACGAGGCTATGTTGGAGTTGAAAATAGAAAAACAGCAACCTGTTATAAGATTTGCTTCAAATGGAGAATTAACCTTGCCTTCTGGCCCTATAGATTTGAAGACAGAGATACTTTTGATAAAAAGTCTTCCTGTTATGCGTAAGGTCGTAGAACGTATGGAGGTCTTGCCTTCAAATCCTAAAGAGAGGGAAGCAAAGATACATGCACTTTCTTTAGATTATGAACGACGTGTGATAGTTGAACAAATAGGAGATACGAATATTGTTAGGATTAGAGTTCATTCTGATGACCCTCAAAAAGCAGCCCTTATGGCAACGGCTATAGCTGATGTTTATATTGTAGAAAATATAGAAAGCAGAAAAAAACAATCAAAGGCTGTCATCTCTTATATTAATAAACAGTTAAAGGAATATAAACGACAGATAGCAGAGGAGGAGATAAAATTACAAAAATTTAAACAGAATGAGAAGGTATTTGAGGTAACACCAGAAGTGAAGGATACTTTGGATAGATTAACTGTGGAGGGAACCTTTGAGTTTGAAACAGAGATGTTAAAAATAGAGGAAGAGTTAAAGCGTTTAGATAAGGTGCTTGCTGAGAAGAAGGATGATAAGTTGTTGAAGAGAATTTCTAATAAACTTTTGACAGAAAATTATATATTTACAGGGTTGAAAAGAAGGTTACTTGAGTTGGAATTCCAACGGTTCCTGCTTTTGATAGATTATACGGAGAAACATCCTGCAGTAATAGAACAAGATAAGGTTATAGCTGAGGTAAAGCATAAAATTGTAAATATGTTAAAAAATTTTTCTAATATGCCTATTACTGAACAGGAAGAGGAAACTCTTTCTCTTATAATAAAGAAGATGTTTTTGGAAAGCAAAAAGGAGGTACTCTATAGAATTGTGAATAGATTTTACGGAGATTCCGGGTCATTATCTTCTAATCAGTTGGAATATGTTCGGTTGAAACGTAATATAGATAGATTGTTAGAGGCCTATGATAACCTATCTCGTAAACGGTCAGAGGTTATGTTAAATCTTGCAAAGGTTATAGATGATGTGGTAACTGTAGTATCTCCAGCGGTCCCACCTAAGAAGCCTATAAAACCAAAGGCGGGAATAAATTATCTTGTAAGTTCTGCTGTAGGTCTTCTGTTGGGACTTCTTGCATGTTTTGTCCAGGAGAGTATAGATACTTCTGTTTCTACTATTGCAGATGTAGAGCATGAGTTGAATTTATCTATATTAGGAATAGTTCCCTATATTCGAAAGGATGAGGTCCTGACTGAACCAGAAGGGGATTACAGCCAGAAAGATAAAAAGATAATTTTACAGAGGGCCAGGCTTGTAACTATAACTGCTCCTAAGTCATGGCCCGCAGAGAGTATAAAAATGATAAGAACCAATTTAATCCAAAAAATAAAGACAAAAAACCTTAAAGCTATCTTGTTTACCAGTTCAGATAAACAGGAAGGAAAGTCAACAGTTGTTACTAATATGGCTTTGTCGATGGCCCAGTTGGGTAAGAAAACTATGTTAGTTGCATCTAACCTCAGACGTCCTACTGTATATAAGATATTTGGTCTTGAAAGAGAGCCGGGGTTAACAGATATATTGATGGGGAATATTTCATGGCAGGATGCATTAAAGACATCAACTGATATTCTTATAGGAGGTATTAATATAGATAATCTTCTACAGATGCCGGGGATAGATAATCTCAATGTTATTACATGTGGTAGACCTGTAGATAATGTGTCGGAAATATTAAATACCCGGGCTTTTGAACAATTATTGGCTGAGTTAAAAAGGTATTATGAGGTTATTATTATAGACTGTTCTCCAGTAATGGCAGTTCCTGATGCAATTACATTGTGTAGCCGAGTTGATGGTGTTGTTCTTGTATATAAAGTAGGTCACACCCCTAAAGATGTATTGAAAATGGCCAAATCTAATTTATTGCATGCCAACGCCAATTTGCTGGGAGTTATTCTTAATAGTATTAAATCCGAGGCTCAGGTGGGATATTCTGCATATTATTATAGATATTATAGTGAAACGGCAGATGAGACCAAAGATATAGTAAGGAAATGGAAGAATAGGTTCGCCCCTTATAGAGCTAGTAAGAATGATGTTATATAAATTGAATGTATTTTTATGTAATAAACTCTATCTATATTGTGTATGTTTATAACAGATAAAAAGATTATTGATACCTTTACTGTCTTTATTGGAATAATATTGTTGTGTATTTTGGTGGGGAAGGCCATTACGGTGTTTCCTTATTATGTGCCTATTGTATTTGTTGCAGGCATATTTATTTTTTTATTGGCATTTGTTAATATGGATGTTGCTCTTATTATCCTGATATATTCGATGCTTTTATCTCCTGAAATTAGTATTGGGGCAGTTTCCCATAGAAGGGAAATAGTTATTAGAATAGAGGACCTTTTAATAGTTGCACTCTCCCTTGCATGGATAGCTAAGTCTGCTTTAACTAGAAATACAAGCCTTATTGCCAATACTCCTATAAATAAATTTATTGGATTATATTGTATCATATGCCTTATATCAACAGTTAAGGGGATGCTTGTTGGTGGTTTAGCACCGTTAAGGGGGTTTTTTTATTTGCTGAAATATGTAGAATATTTCTTAATATATTATTTGGTGTGTGGAGTATTAAAAAGAAAAATACAGCTAGTAAGATTTTTAAAAGCGTTTATTATTACATTTTTGATAGTCAATATTTATGCCTTCACTCAGATAGGGACAGGCAGAGTTTCTGCGCCGTTTGAAGGCCCTGTAGGTGAGCCGAATACTCTTGGTGGATATCAAATATTGATGTTTGCCATAATAATAGGGTTATTAACTAATTTACATTCTATCTGGATAAGGTGGGGGCTGGCAGGATTATCTGTCTTTGCTTTTATTCCATTTGTTAATACGCTTTCTAGATCATCTTATATGGCAATTATTCCTATGTATTTTTCTCTTATTTTTTTTAATCGAGCACGAAAACGGAATATTCTTATAGGGGTGTTAATTATAGCAACATTATTATCTATGTTTTTTTTCCCACAAAAAGTAAAAGAGCGTATAAAATACACATTCGTTCCGCAAGAGCAGGAAGCAATTAAACCCATTGTATTTATGGGAATTACATTAGGACCATCTGCCTCTGCACGTATACGGGACTGGGAAAGGAAATTTAGAGATTGGCAAAAAAAACCCTTTTTAGGTTATGGTATTACTGGCAGGGGGTTTCTTGACAGTCAATTTATCAGGACCTTAGTTGAACTTGGGTTAATAGGATTAATGGCTTTTGTTTTGCTACTTGGAGCTATATTTAAAAATACTCTTAAAATATATAGAAGGACCAATGATGAGCTCTTAAAAGGACTTGCCCTTGGTTTTCTTGCTGGCCATATTGGAATGATTTTTCATGCGTTGACGGCTAATACATATATTCTTATTCGTATAATGGAGCCGTATTGGTTTTTGGCGGCAATGGTTATGTCGATTCCTAAAATTGAGGCAGAAGAGAACGAACAAAATACCTCGACAGAAAGGAATGATTTACAAAATAAGGATAAAGAACCTCATCAGTTAAAGGTTGAAACAGACAAAAAAAGTTATAAATATCTTAGAAATTCTGTTTTTTTATTAAGATAGTAGTAGAAAGAATATATGATAGTTTTTTTGTCAGAATTTAATCTTGTTGAATTATGATATAAGGGGAGTCTGGGGGTGGCCACTATTATGAAAAAGTATATTTATGAACCAAACATTCATCTAAAATTGGGTATCCGTATATGGCCTGTCATGATAAAAGAATTGGTTGATAATAGGGAACTTGTGATAAGACTTTTTATAAGGAATTGGATGATAAAATATAAACAAACAGCACTAGGATATCTATGGGCATTTATAATGCCTTTTATCGCGATAGTTACTTTTATATATTTAAATAAAACAGGTATAGTTAATATAGGCCCAACAGAAATACCCTATCCTCTATTTGCTCTTATAGGCCTTTCAGTATGGCAGTTGTTTGCTTCAGGGCTTATTGCAGGATGTAACAGCCTTATCTCTGCAGGTGATATGATAGCAAAGGTTAATTTCCCTAGAGAAGTGCTTGTTTTAGCATCTCTTGCACAGCCTATATTCGAATTTTTAGTTAAGTTTGTTATGATAATCATTTTGTTTTTTGTGTATAAATTTACTCCCCCGTGGCAAGCGATGTTTTTTTTGTTGGCTATCCTACCTGTTTTGATCCTTACATTAGGCCTATCATTATTTTTATCTTTATTAACTGGTGTATTTAGAGACACCGTGAATGTGATTACTTTAATTTCAACATTCCTGATGTTTTTGACCCCTGTATTATATCCAATTCCATTGCAAAGATCGCTTTTCTTTCGACTTAATCCTTTGACTTCTTTAATTAGCGCTCCTAGAGAACTTATTATATACGGGCGTATACTTACACCCATAGATTTTTTTATTGTTTCTGTATTATCAATTATAATCTTTCTTATTTGTTGGAGGATATTCCATTTAGTAGAAACAAAGATACCTGAAAGGATATAAATGGCAGATAAGGTTCTTATTGTAGATAATGCCGGGAAGAAGTTTACCAGAAGTCTGAAAAGGTCTATGTGGTATGGGGCAATGGATATTCTCCAGAATGCTTTGGGGATAGTCCCTAACACATCTGTATTGCGAAAAGATGAATTTTGGGCATTGGAAGGGATTTCTTTTGAATTAAACCGAGGCGAAACAATAGGTGTCATAGGAGCTAATGGATCAGGGAAGACTACTCTACTTAAACTCTTAAACGGCATCTTTATGCCTGATAAAGGTAAAATAATAGTATGGGGGAAGGTAGGGGGACTTATTCAGGTAGGTGCTGGATTTCATCCTATGTTAACAGGAAGGGAAAATATATACGTAAACGGTGCTATTTTAGGAATGGGGAAAAAAGAGATTGATAAGAAACTCGATTCTATAATAGAATTCGCTGATATAGGTGATTTTCTTGATGCACCTGTAAGACATTATTCCTCAGGAATGTATGTTAGGCTTGGTTTTGCCATAGCCATACACTGTGAACCACAAATTTTATTAATAGACGAAATACTAGCAGTAGGTGATGCAGGATTTCAAAATAAATGCCTGAATGAGATAGGAAAACTTAGAAAAAATGGAACTGCGACAATATTAGTTTCTCATAATATGCATATTATATCTACCTATACTGAAAGAATTATATTGTTAGAAAACGGCAAGGCATTTTATTTTGAAGATAAATCAGAAGCTATACAGAAGTATTCAAAAATATTTTATAAACAAAATTCTGAAATAGAGAAAAATTGTAACGGCAACAATAATATTAGCTTCTTTGATGTTAAGATACCAAAACGTAATTTTTCTTCAGGGGAGGATTTTATTATATTCTTATCATATAATGCTCATAAAGATTATTTTGATGTAGAAATTGACCTTACTATTAACATAGGGAATGAACCTGTTAAATTCTTTCAGGCGACTAATAGAGCATATGGAAAAAAAATAGACCTAAGGCATGGTCAGCATCAGTTGTTTTTATCTATAAAAGCTATTCCTTTAAATAATGCCGTAGCACGCATAGGTGTTACAATATGGTCTGAAAAACGACATGAATTGCTTTTCTGGTGGTCTATCCCTGTAGAATTTAAAGGAACAGCACATGCTACAGGACGGTGTTTTTTAGATACCTCGTATGAAATTTTATCTTAAAGAATAATATTAATTAATAAAATTTAACCAATAAAAAACTGATAACCATTTCAAAGATGCATATTGGTTTTGTTTCAACTGAATATATAACAGAAACTGAATTTGCAGGCGGACTAGCAAATTATTTATTCCGTACAGCCAAGGCACTTGCTTCAAGAGGGCATGATATAGAAATATTCACATTATCTGATAATAACGCTGAATTTATCCATGAGGGAATACGTGTCCATAGAATAAAAAATAAATCTAGTATCTTTTCTTTATTGAATAGTATTTCAAGATACAAATTTAAACGAAGTATCAGATTCCTATCATTATCTTACTGCTTGAGGCGTAAACTGCTATCTTGCCATCAGGAGAACCCTTTTGATGTAATTCAGGTGACTAACTGTTTCGCTTGTGGGATATTTTTTTCTTTTGGAATAAAGATACCAGTTATTGTTAGAGTATCAAGTTATGAGCCCTTATTTCGGAAATATTATCGTATCCCTTTAACTATGGATCAAAAAATATGTGAATGGCTGGAGACCCTTGCATTAAAAAGATTAGATGGAGTATATGCACCAAGTCGTTTTATGGCTAATATCCTGAGAGAAAAAGGTATCAACGCTGATGTTATCCGACCGATTTTCTATATCAATACCTATATCTCTGAGGAGAGTATATACAAAAAATATCTTGATGGTAAGAAATATTTATTCTTTTTCGGTGCAATTGGTTACTTAAAAGGATGTTATGAACTGGCAAAAGTCCTTCCTAAATTATTTGCGAAATATCCAGATATACACTTTGCCTGTGCTGGAGAAATATTAAAGGGGCCCGATGGGAATGATATGCTAAATTATATTAAATTAGAGGCTGGGGAGTTTGCCTGTCGTGTCCACTATTTAGGAGTTCTCAGATATCCTCAGCTATATCCTATAATAAAAAAGGCACATGCAATAATACTTCCTTCTTTAATAGATAATCTGCCTAATACCATGCTTGAGGCAATGGCTTTTGGTAAGGTTGTCGTAGGGAGCAAAGGTGTTAGTTTTGATGAATTTATTGAAGACAAAATATCTGGATTCCTTGTCAGTCCGTCAGATATAAATTCTCTTTTTGAAACAATCGATAAAGTTATTAACCTATCTGAGGAACAGATACTAAAGATAGGGCAGAAGGCAGCAGATAAAATATCACAATTGAGACCTGAAATAACAGCTCCTAAGCTTGAGAACTATTTTAATAAATTTATATTAAATAAGAAAATAACGGTTTAATGAAATCTTACAATATAAACTAAGATTATTTATATGTGCGGAATATCTGGTTATATTTTAAAAAAACACCAAGTTCATACTACTAACATAATTACATCTCTTCTCACCCCTATTATGCAACGTGGCCCTGACGATGAAGGAATATGTCTTGTTTCGTCTAAATATAAAACTTTCAAAACATATAGAACAGATAGAACCGTCTTTGCATTGAAAGATAAACTGAAGCATATTAATAGTAAAGAAGATATTATTGAACATGATATTGCTTTAATTCATACGCGTTATTCCATAATAGATCTATCTGAAAATGGTCATCAACCATTTGTAAGCAATGATGGGAGTGTGGTTGGAATATTTAACGGTGAAATTTATAACTACCTCGAGTTACGAGAACAATTATCAAAATCCGGTATTTGTTTGCGTACCTTATCAGATACAGAAGTATTAGTGGAAGGTTATCGTAAATGGGGGAATAAATTATGGGAGAAAATGAACGGATTTTGGGCTGTTGTACTCTATGATATGTCTACTAATTCCGTTATTTTATGTCGTGATAGAGTAGGAGTAGCACCATTATATTATAGACAGACAGATGAAGGCTTATTTTTTTCAAGTATGATTTCTCCTCTTATTAATATAGAAGAAAATACTATAAGTATAGATAATGATATAATCTGCGGATTTATTAAGACAGGCATTAAAGATCATGACCACACTAGCTGCTATAAACAAATAAAAAGCCTTCCCCCTGCAACTATTATTAATTTAAGAGACGGTTATTGTAAATTTACATCTAATGAATGTGTACAATATTGGAGTTACCCTGTCTCTGCTTTATCTGAAAAGGACATTTCTTTTAAAGAAGCCGTAAATAGATATAGAGAAATCTTTTTTGATGCGGTTAAAATCAGGTTACGAGCTGATGTTAAAGTATGCTTTGAATTAAGTGGGGGATTGGATAGTTCTTCTATAGTGGCTGCAGCTTCAGTAATAAACAACAATAAACAAATAACAACTTACACCGTTAAAGTGAAGGGGGCGGATGAAGAGCCATTTGCAAGGTCAATGACTAAACAGTTTAATTTAGATTATAGGGTATTGTCTGATCTAGAAGATGACTTTCCTGAGGAATATCAAATCTTCTCAAAAATAATGGAAGAACCATATGATACACCGGCAAATTATAATCATAATAGAATGTTGAAAAAAATGAAAGGACAAGGGACCTCTGTAGTATTAACAGGAGCAGGTGGGGATGAAGTATTAGCTGGCTATGATACTACATTCTGGCCAGGGGCATATAAAGAAATGAAATCACAGGGGCTAAAATCATATTTAAGAGCAGACTGGCATGAGTTTGTAAGAAGATTTATTACTCCAGATAGGGCATATCAAACACTTCGTCATTACATATATGATAGCTTTAACTGTTTGTATACACATCTTTGTCTACACCATTCCCATAAGAATAATAATATACATATGTCAAAGACACACACACAAGCAGAAAAATATCAGGGGGGATATAAACAATTATCCTACTATGAACAAAGAATATATAATTTTACCGTTGCCCTTCTGCCTTATTACCTAAGGAGTACAGATCACTATACTATGGGAATACCCGTAGAACATAGATTCCCTTTTCTAGATTACAGAATGGTGGAATTCGGATTGACATTGCCTGTCACTTATCTATTTCGTAATGGATGGACAAAATATATATTACGTAAGGCAATGGAGGAATATCTGCCACAAAAAATAGTGTGGAGAAGAAAAAAGATGGGGTTCCCGTTTGCTTTTGAAAGATATTTGGGAAAGAATAAAAAACATTTTAAGAAAATATATACCTCATTAAATGAATTAGGAGTAAAAGCTGAGGGATTAGGTAGCTATGAGTCATTATTAGCATCCAATCCTAAATTATTATGGCGTATATTATCAACATTAATTTGGCTAAAGGATAATAGAAAATATTTAAAAAATATATTATTCTGCACTATTTAACCTTGTTGATTTGTGCATTTTTCACAAATCAACAAGGTTAAATAGTGCAGAATAGCAGGTTTATTATGAAAATAGCATTTATTGTTGGAGTTTTCCCGAGTTTATCTGAGACATTTGTCTTAAATCAAATAACAGGACTCATAGATTTAGGACATGAGGTAAAAATTTTTGCAGGGGCAAGAAGTAAAAAAAAACTGTATCATAATGATGTGCATAGCTATAGACTATTAGATAGAGTATGTTATTTTCATGATAAACCACAAAATAAGCTTCTTCGTATAGTAACGGCTGTATGGATATTAATTTCTAAAGGATATAAATGCCCCCGCGCAATTTTATCTTCTTTAAATTTCTTTAAATATGGAGCTGATGCTATATCTCTATCTTTATTTTATAAAGTAGTGCATTTTTTAGATGCTGCTGATGCGGATATTGTATATTGTCATTTTGGACAAAATGGGCTGTTAGCCGTAATGTTAAAACAAATAGGCATCATAAAAGGGAAAATAATAACTGTTTTTCATGCTGCTGATATTACCTCATATGTAAACAGGCATGGAAAAGACGTTTATCATCCTTTATTTCGAGAAGGGAGATTATTTCTTACTGTTAGTGAATTTGGCAAAAATATTTTGTTAGCCCTTGGATGTGATAGAGATAAAGTATTAGTTCATCATATGGGGGTGAATGTAGATAGATTCATTCCCGCCAAACAACGTGATAGTAGTAGAATACGATTACTAACTGTAGCACGTCTTGTTGAAAAAAAAGGCATAGTATATGGAATAGACGCAGTATCAAAATTGTTAAAAGTTTATCCTAATGTAGAATATAGAATAGTAGGAGACGGCCCATTAAAATCTCAACTTAAAAGGTATATAAATGAATTAAAAATTTCAGATAAGGTATATTTAGTAGGCGGGAAAAATCAAGAAGAGATTATAAAGTTAATGCAGGAATCGCATGTATTTATTATGTCCAGTATCACGGATACTCATGGTGCTACAGAAGGTATACCTGTGGTTTTAATGGAGGCAATGGCAATGAAGATGGTTGTGGTGGCAACAAGGCATGCTGGCATTGTTGAGTTAGTAGAGGATGGAAAGACAGGATTTCTTGTAGAAGAAAAAGATGTGGATGCCATTGTTAATAGACTGGAATATATAATAGGCCATAAAGATGAATATGTTCAAATAGGTGAGGCGGCACGTTCGTTTATTGTGCAGCATTTTAATATAAAAAGATTAAACAAACTTCTGGGAAAATATTTTTTATCTGTTGTCCAAGCCTAGAGTGAGAATTTTTATGATGTGTTTTTTGAATATTTATAGGTGATTTTTTATGAAAGAGGGAATAAAAAGTTTTTATAGCATATTAGCGAAATATTTATACCCACGACTTGAATGGATAATAATTTTTATTGGCATAGCCTTGAGAATTGTAAGATATCTATCTAATCCGTCGTTGTGGTTGGATGAGGCTTATCATGCCTATCTTATAATAAAATTCCCTTTTTTGGATTTTTCAAATCCATTTGTACCTGCTGGATATCTTTTTATTGAAAGACTGTTTGTTAAAATATTTGGAACCGGTGAATATTCTTTACGTTTATTTCCTCTTATATGTGGGATATCCTCTGTAATCCTGTTTTATAAATTTGTAAGGAATTATCTTAGCCGAAAGGCTGTATTTTTAGCACTATTTTTGTTCTCTTTATGCGAGCCATTAATATATTTTTCCTCTGAGGTAAAACAATATTCATCTGATGTATTGTGTAGTTTAATTTTATATATTATGGCCCATAATATACGCCAGAAGGAACGGATAAATATTGCCAAAGCTTTTTTATATATTGTTACGGGAGCAGTAATTATATGGTTTTCCCATCCTGCCCTGTTTGTATCTGCAGGGATAATGGTGGTCCTTATTTTGTCTTCGTTTAAGCAAAATAATTTTAAGAAAATGATTACTTTAATATGGATAGCTAGTATGTGGTTGGCAAGTTTTATTTTTAACTATTTTATGATATTGCAAAATTATCATAATTATGATTGGTTCATAGATACATATATCAATAGTTATATGCCGTTATTACCTTTATCCTTGAAAGATTTTAGATGGTTTATAAGTGTTTCTTTTAATTTTTTTAAATATATGGATGCATTTCCGTTATCCGGTATAGCTGTATTGACAGTTATAATAGGAGCTTATGAGTTCCTGAAAAGGGATAAAATAGGATTTTATATAATAACCACACCGATACTTTTTACTTTATTTGCTTCTGGCCTGCACAAATATCCATTTACAGATAGATTAATCTTATTCTTATGGCCAGCTGTATTATGCATAATGGCTGCAGGTGTTGAACAGATATTGATTAAGACAAAAAAGATATATCCTATTTTAGGATGGTTGATAGTTATATTATTATTTTTCCATCCGTTGATATATGAGACCTTAGCTCTAATCAATCCACCCCGTAAAGAGGAGATTGCCCCTGTAATTTCTTATATAAGAAATAAAAGACAACCGGGTGATATTGTATATGTTTACGCCCATGCCAAGGTTCCGTTTGAGTATTACGCATCTCGTTTTGGGTTTAAGAAGGGTGATTATATTATAGGTATTAAGGCTGCCAATAATTGGGATAGATATATCCATAATTTAGATAAATTTAGAGGGAATAAAAGGGTATGGGTCTTATTTTCACATGTCCGTAAAGATAATGGAATAGATGAGGAAAAATATCTTTTGCATTACTTAGATAAAATAGGTCACAAGATAGATTCTTACAAGGCAAAAAGGGCATCTGTATATTTATATTATTTGTCTAATTAATGAAAAATTAAAGGATTAAGGTTTATGCCTTATTATGTGAATATAGATTAGTTTGTGTCTAAAATAAAGGAGAGCAGATATGTGGTTGCTGGTATTTATTTTCTTTTTACTAACTTTTATCTTGGGTTGGACTTTGTTTGGATACGTTATTTTGATATGGTTTTTGGGATTATTTCGTAGGAGAAAGAAACCTAACTTTCCGGATAAATGGCCGGTGATTTCGGTTATTGTGCCTTGTTATAATGAGGAGGAGTATATATTAAATAAATTGGCTGACATAAGGGCCTTAGATTATCCTAAAGAATGTGTAGAGGTCTTTTTTGTAGATGGTGGGTCAACAGACAATACAGTGTCTCTTCTTAAAAATAATATCAAAAACGATGAACCATATAATATAGTTATCTCTCCGAACAAGGGTAAGATTCATCAGATAAATTATGCCTTAAGCAAGGTCAAAGGAGATATTATAGTCAATACAGATACAGATAGTCGGCTAAAAAAAGATGCTCTTAGTTGGATAGCAGCAGAGTTTGCAGAGGCACCAGATATATATGTGGTAGGCGCCTATTGTAGACCGTCTAATGATGCTATGGATATTGAAAAATATTATTGGGCAACACAAAATAAATGGCGGTTTATGGAAACAGATGCAAGATCATCTTCAATTGTTATTGCCCAGTGTTATGCATTCAGGCGAGGGCTTTTAGAAAAATTCCCAGATGACGTAGTAGCAGATGACGTATACATCGCTTTTTTAGCTAATTCCATGCGATATAGAACAACCTATTCAAGATATGCAATAGCTACAGAGATGAGAGTTCCAAGGAGTTATGCAGAATTCTTTTCTCATAAGTTTCGTAAAAGTAATGCCTTCTTAAGAGAAACCTTGCGTTTCTTATACAGACTGCCTGAAATGGGGGATTTTTGTAAAATGATGTTATTAACACGCATAGCACAGCAGTTATTGTTACCCCTTACTTTTGTATCATGGTTATTGATCACAGGGGTGTTATTAACTATGTTTAGGTTCGATGTGGTTATATTTGGTATATTGACTCTTATAATATTATTAGTTATTACAAACAGAATCTTTGCCTTTGTAAGGCTACCAGTAAAAGAAAAGCAATATCCTTTAGACGTGGTTGTTAAAGTATATTTGTTTACAAATTTTATTTTATTTGTTACTGGTATAAGTTATCTTTTTTTTCATCAGGAAAGTACGTATGCAAAAATAAAACAAAGCAATGATACTGATAATATTTTTCAGAATAATAAAGGATAATAAAGATGGTAAAAAGTATAGGATGTTTTGATCTTGCAGCTGTGTCTATAGGAACACGTATAAGGAAAAAGGAATATGTACGGTACTTAAAAAAATTTTTTTTTGATAGGACATTGGAATGTGGGTGCGGTGCAGGGGTATATACAACATTTTTAAAGACTGTCTGTAAATATTTTGTAGGAATAGATATAAATAGTGAACTTATCAGGATGGCCTCAGCAAATCTAGACGAATGTGATTTTTGTGTATCTGATGTTATGCATCTGCCGTTTAAAGATAATTGTTTTGATCTATTAGTGGCAGCTGATGTAGTTGAACATACTTCAAATGCATATGAGGCATTAAAAGAAATATATCGTGTGATAAAAAAACAAGGGATGTGTAGTTTATCTGTCCCTTCCAATAATTGGGAATTTGTATGTAAACTCTTAGGGTTAACAAAATATTCATTTGGACATAATTACCTGTTTAGCAGACAAGAGATAGTAGAGTTGGTAGATATGGCTGGATTTGATGTGGTTTATTATAAACCCATACAGGGTTTTTTTTCTGCATTACTGGAAGGAGCAATAGTGAAAACTTGTGGATTTATATATGGGGAAGACGCTGTAAAAAATAGCCGTATGGCATCTATCACAGCGGGGAAAAAGTGTATCTCATGGATATATATAATAGGAAGCCGTATACTTTATCCTTTATTTTTATTCTTAGATTTTTTTACACCACCACACAAACGCTATGAACACTTTTTGGTTTTAAAAAAGAGGTAGTAATGGACATACAACAGTTTTATCGCAGGTTTGGGATAAGTTTGAAGTATGGATTAAAATTAAATAAACCCAAAATGTTATACAGGTTAGCAGTCAATTATTTGATGTTATTATCTGGCAAAATACCTATACGTACCGTTGATTTTGCCCCTACGTTTAAGTGTAATATGAATTGCAAACATTGCTTTGCTAGTCTTTTAGATGATCCTTCTCGAGAACCCCTTAAAAAGGAGGATTATATAAGAATCGCCAATGAGGCCCATAATATGGGAGCTGTGCATATTGCGTTTCAGGGAGGAGAGCCTCTTATCTATGAAGAACTTTTGGATATCATTAATGTTATTAAACCAGAAAGATTCATCGTAAGTATAACAACAAATGGTTATTTATTGAATCAGAAAAAGATAGTTGAATTTAAGAAAGCAGGGGTAGATATGTTTACTATAAGTATTGACAGCGGTATAGCAGCTGAACATGATAAATTTAGACAGATGCAAGGCGCATATTATAAAGCTATGGAGGCTGTAGATAATGCATTAAAGTATGATATGGGAGTATGTATTAATACAATGGTTACGCGAAATAATATATATGGTGAAGGCCTGAAAAAAATTATTGCTTTTTGCAAACAAAGAAAGATTAAATTAACTGTTGTGTTGCCTGCTATGTCAGGAAAATGGAGAGAGGCATTTGATCTTATGCTCGATAATGATGCTTATGAATATCTGCAAAGGTTAATGAAAAAACATCCGTTTATTCGCAGGGATCTTGATGCAAATTACTGGCATTGGGGGTGCGGTGCAGTAAAGGAAATGATCTATGTTAATGCATATGGAGATGTATTCCCATGTGCATTTATACATTGCAGTTTAGGCAATCTTAAAGAGGAATCTTTGTCTGTTATCAGGGAGAGGGGATTGCGTATCAAGGAATTTAGCCATTATCATCATAATTGTCTTGCTGCAGAGGATATGGAGTTTATTAAACAAAGGCTCAAGGTTACTGTGGGTAAAAATAAGCTCCCTGTGTTATTAAAAGAGATGTTTCCTGAGATATATAGTAATTCTACTCTCAAAAAGGTAAGCTAATGATGAGGATGAGGGGGTTTGTTACAGGAGCAACAGGATTTATAGGACAGAGACTGGTCTCAAGACTAATTGAAAAGGGCTGGGATGTAACCGCTCTTGTACGAAATACAACACATACATTACCAAATAAAGTAAAGGTAATAAAGGGAGATATACTTCAGCCAGATACCTTTGAAGATAGCGGTATGGGGGCTGATATTGTATATCATCTTGCTGCATTAATAAGTTTTAATTATAAGAAAAAAGATGAGATGATAAAGGTTAATGCTAGAGGCACTGCTAATATTCTAAAACTTGCAAGGTTGTGGGGGGTTAAATGTTCTGTTGTGGTAAGCAGTGCATGTACTATAGGATTATCATATTCTCCTGATAATGTTCTGGATGAGAACGCAGCATACAATGAGGCGCTTATTAAACGTAATCCTTATATGCAAAGTAAGGTTATGGCAGAACAGGAGGCATTAGCTGTAGCAGATAAACAACATGTAACTATTGTTAATCCAACCACTGTTTATGGTCCTGGAGACTTTAGATTGAATTCAGGCACCTTGATAAAAAAGATATCGAATTCAAGCTTTCTTCCTGTTCCGCCAGGAGGAAGTAATGTAATAGATGTGGATGACGTAGTTGAAGGTATTATCATGGCAGCAGAGAAGGGGAACAGCGGCAAAAGATATATATTAGGTAATGAGAATATGCCTTTTTCTCGGATTTTTTCTGATATTGTAGAGGTAACAGGCTGTAACCCTATTATGTTTCCTATTCCTTATTTTATAAAACAGCCGTTTTCTATTGCTGTAGATATTGTTGGTAGGATAATTAACAGCGGTTTTATAACACGCCAGGTGATAGAGGATATGTTTTATTTTAAATACTATAGTAATAATCTTGCTGTCAGAGAATTAGGCTGGAGACCAATATATTCGTTTCGTAACAGTGTTGAAAGGGCATGGGATTTCTATAAAAGGCATGGCATATTATGATGGAAAAAGACATAACTGATTTAAATACAAAAATTAAAGAAGCTAATAAAAAATTATATAATGCCATTGCAGAGGAATATGAACATATCGATGGAAGGCGTTCGGATAAATTAAAGATATGGTTACGCAGACAGCTTCTACATATACGAAAACAGGTATCAGGCAATAGTCTACTTGATGTAGGGACAGGTTCTGGATTTGTCACGGAATGTGCTAAAGATATATTTGAATTGAGAATAGGAACTGACCTGAGTTTTAATATAATATCTAACTATCGTAATCGTTTCTCTTATGCCATAGTTTCAGATGCGGATAACCTATGTTTTAAGGATAATAGTTTTGATGTAATAACATGTTTTTCTGTGTTACATCACCTTTATTCATTTGATAGTTTGGTTAATGAGGTTGATAGACTGTTAAAACCAGGGGGAATATTTTATTCGGACCATGACATAGATGTCTATTTTAAACGTCGTTTTAGCATACCTATGTATTTATACCGTAAGGTTTGTAATATTTCATCTAAATATATTAAAGCAGGCAGGATAGCTAGAGAAATATATGATTTAAGTGAATATCATAAAGATGGGGTTGATTCGTCTATGTTAATAAGGTTGTTTGAGTCTAAGGGGTTTTCTGTTGATATGAAATTCCATTGGTATGGACTTCATACAATTACTGATTGTATGTTTGCGGATAGATTGTTTTCTCAAGGATATGCTCCTCTGATACAATTAATAGCTGTTAAACCCCCTAAAGACAAAATATAAGTGCGGGTATATTTTATGCTTACGTAATAAATGAATAAATAAAATTTTACGAGGTTTGAAGTTAAGGATGTTTTATGTTTTTTAAAAAGATATGTGTAGTTAATGTTGTTTCTTTAATTTTGGTAACTTCGTTATGTTATGGAATATGTCTGTTTAATGATTTTGTAGGTGATGATGAGGTCCTTATTGTAAATAATTCTTTTTATAATTCTTGGAAAAATTTACCATACCTTTTTTCTAAAACATATATTACGGATGGGAATTCTCTTTTTTTTATCCCTACTCATAAACAATATTTCCACTCGGGGTCTGTTGCTTATAGGCCTGTATTGTCTGCAACTTTTTTTCTTGATCATTGGTTATGGGGCTTACATCCTTTTGGATATCATTTAACCAATCTATTATTACATATTGTAAATACCATATTGGTATATTTTTTGTTTTGTTATATTATTCAGAATGTTTCAATTGCCTTTTTCAGTGCATTGTTGTTTGGACTACACCCTGTGCATGTAGAAGCAGTATCTAATATTGGATACAGGGCTGATGTGTTATCTTGTTTTTTTATGTTATGTTCTTTTTTATTGTTCATAAAATTTTATAGGGTAAATTCTGCTATTAGAAGGTATTTTTTATATATTTGTTCTATTGTATTTTATCTATTAGGTTTATTTTCAAAAGAAGCTGTTATTGTCTTACCTATGCTTATTTTTTTATATGATATATATCTCCAACCACTTAAAATAGATAAAATGATTTCCCACTTAATAAAAAGATATTTGGGGTATATAATTGTAACAATTTTTTATCTTTATATATATCTAAAAGTATTTCCTAATTCTACACTTGGGAAAATATCCCTTATTGGCGGAAACATATTTATTCACATTACTACTATATTTGAGATTTTTAAGGAATATCTACTTGCACTTGCCATACCTCTTTATGTCAAAATACTCCCTCCATTATATGCCCCTATTCCACAAACTCTTATAACAGCCCAATTTTTGGTGTCTGTAATTGTTTTTATAATATTTATTTTTTTAATATATAAAATTTATTGGCATGACAAAAGAATAGCGCTGTTTTTATCCTTTTTTTTAATAAGCCTGATACCAGTATCTAACATAATCCCAATTGTGACCCCTATGGCACACCGATTTTTATATATTCCGTCTATATGGTTTATAGGTGCTATAGGTTGCTTCTTAGAACACTTAACTACACGATATAGGCAGTTAACTGATGTTATAAAAATTGGCATAATAGTATCATGTATATTTGTCAGTTTTCATATAATAAAAGAATGGAAGACTGATATATCTGTTGGCCTATCTCTGATACAATATTATCCTGATAATCAGATGGGGTATTCTATTTTAGGCACAGAATATTTTAGGCAAGGCAATTATGATATGGCATTGCCTGTGTTAAAGAAAAGTGTATCTTTAGGAAGTAAGGATCCTAAAATCTTTTATATGCTTGGACTATGTGATAAACAAAATGCTGAATTCTTTTTACATTATGCTATTTCGCTTAAACCAGATTATGTGTATCCATATATTGCTTTGGGGAGGTTATATTTTTTTCAGCATAGATATAAAGATGCAATCTTATATCTAAAAAAAAGCATCTCAATACATCCGACCTATAGCGGCATTGGATATTTAATAAAAACTTATCTGAACAAAGGAGATTATAGTAGCGCTGTTTATACTTTGCATATGGCAGAAAAGACTTATTTGGATAGGAGATATATTGTATCTTTAAAAAAAATGATAGATGACTATAAAAGAAATTAAACTTACATATTTTCTATAATTGTTTCTTAATATTTTAACAGAGACAAATCAATTATTTGGGTTTATAGACGATGGCAGTATGTGATTACATAAATGATATAGATGGTGTTTATATTAAGAAAGGTTGGCATAATTGCAATTGTCCCTATGGGGATAACCAAGACATTCCTTTGTCAGCTTTGTTACCCCAAGGATTTTGTCCTGAATTGCTGCATGCAGTTATCCCATATTGTGTTACTTTATCAAATAATGGGTGGATGCGTTGGGTTAAAAGGCTAAAAAATCCTGATTGGCGTAAAGATATACCTGAACATGCGTCTAATATAAAAAATATGAATAGACTTTTTTATAATGAGGTTATTGTTCAATGTCCAAACCCCAAAGGTGTTGTAGCAGGTATAGGTCCTATTGCAACAGAGCAAGATCGAATACGGGTCAGGATTATAGATGTGAAGGGGGACTGCCAATACAATATGAAGGTCTCTGACACTTTTGTTATACCGGTCCGTAAGGAGGTATTTTCTCTTAGTGCATTTTATAGAATTTATCCGTATATACCATTATTAAAAACAGATGTGGCACATTTATTAAAAAATAATAAGGATGAACTTAATATATATTGTAATTGTAAGCATGGAGAGGCAATTATATTAGTAAAGAATAAATTAAACAGACAAAGAAACTATGTCCCTATAGATAAAATGGAATGCGGTACCTATTCTATGTGCAATGTTTCCGTGGAGTGTATACAAAATCCATGTAGATATCACGATAGCCTGTTTAGTTATAAAGAAGGCTGTCTTGCGCCAAAGGGATTATGTCCTGATGCCTTTCATTGTGCATATCCATTTGCCCTTGCCTTATTATATGATGCTGATTTTTTAGAAGGAGTGGACAAAGATTCTGTTTCCATAATCTGTCCTTATAATAAAGGGATAACTATGTTGATAAAAAGAGAGGAACGACATTCTTGGGTCTTCAGAAAGTTTATTAAATTTCTTGAAAAGATTTTTGAATTTTTCTTTTATCCTGTTGACAGAATATATAATGCCATCTCTATTACTATTACAGAGAATAAGGGAGGATGCCCAAAAGGATATCATATTGGAGAAAAATTTTATCTAAATATCAGAGATACAAATATAATGTGCCCTGCCTCGTTTAATTCAGTGTTCCCACAGCTTGTCAAAATATCTTCTGGTTGTAGCATATCGGAGAAGAATAAAATATATATCCATTGTCCAGATTGTCAGGGGGCAAAATATTTGTTGGAAAGATATACATAAAGGGAGATATTTACATTGAAAAAAAAGATAGGGAAAATCGCATTTTTAGACTCTCCTTATATTCTCACTGAACCATTTTTTCAACATATGCCACCTCTTTCCTTGCTTTATCTTACCGCATATGCAGAAAAATGCGGATTTGAAGCACAGATTTATCCCCTCAACATATCAGTCAAAGAAAGAAGAGGGCTATATTACTTTGGATTCGATACTCGACTCCTAATAAAAGATTTAAAAAATTTTATGCCAGATATGATAGCCGTTAGCTGTCCTTACTCTGGTCGTTGGCCATTTACACGTAGATTTATTTCTTTTCTCAGATCATATTTCCCTGACACACCTATAGCTATCGGGGGTATCCATCCTACCACATTCCCTGAATATTGTCTTACTAATAGTGAAGCCAATTATGTAGTTATAGGCGAAGGGGAGATCACTATGGTTGAACTGGCTAAACATATCTTGGCTGATAAATCTCCTTATAGTCTTGACGGAATAGCTTTTTTCGATAATGGGAAATTTATTTTTAATCCTAAAACAAAATTTATTAAAGATTTAGATAATTTGCCATTCCCAGCATATCATCATATAGATATCGAAAAATATAAAGGTATATGCAAAAAAGATAGGATATCCCAACTTAAAGGATTATATTTCTCTCTATTAACATCTAGAAGTTGTCCTTTTCAGTGCACATATTGTAATATGCATATTGCTCATGGAAAACAATGGAGGGCAAGAAGCCCGGAAAATGTTGTTTCTGAAATATCTTATCTGGTGAACAAATATAAGGTTAATCAATTTGCCATTGTTGATGATAATTTCACTCTCTCGAAAAGGAGAACTATAGATATACTTAAGTTAATACTTAAAACTAACAGTATACCTGCTATAAAATTTATTACGCCTAATGGTTTGTCAGCTAAAACTTTGGACGAAGAGGTTATATTTTATTTAAAGAAAGCAGGTGCACTTGAGATAGCTATTGCAGTAGAATCAGGAAGTGATTATATAAGGAATGTTATTTACAATAAAAGGCTATCCACTGAAAAGGTTCTTGAGGTGGTTGCTGGTTGTAAAAAGTATCATTTGCCATGCAAGGCGTTTTTTATGGTAGGGGCACCGGAGGAAAGTGAAGAGACAATAAATCAAACAATTGATCTTATAAAAAAAATCAAGATCCCAGCATATTTTAATATTACAACTCCGTATAAAGGCACTGCCCTTTATGATTATTATATAAAGAAGGGTCTTATCAATGAAGAAGATTTAAGACAGGGGAGGGCCATGGATCTTCGACTCCCTGTTGAGGAATCAAAAGATTATGCTAAGATTATTCAATGGCGTAGAAAATTACAGATATTTAACATAATATATGCATGGAAGGATATAATAACTTCTTCCAGATGGATTACAGTCAATAATTTTAAAAGACTTATCACTACAAGTTTATTCCCGACCCAAATTACACAGAAAGATATAGATGAAGTGCTAAAAAAATATATACCTGTAAATAAAAACAAATAAAGGAAAGAAAGGATATTAAAAAAATGAAGACCTTAGTAATAGGCGCTACAGGACTCTTAGGATTGGCTTTGACTGAAGAACTTATCCATCAAGGTAAAGATGTACGGGTTACAATAAGGGATATCTCTCCTAAACAAAGCAAGGATATATTAAGGCATCTTGGGCCTGAAATGGTGACAGCAGATATATGTGATATACGAAGTCTTGAAAATGCCTTTGATTCTGTGGACGATGTTTATCTTACTGCGGCTATATTTAAGACATGGTTGACTGATATAAACAAATTTGAACGAGTTAATGTTGAAGGTACCAGAAATGTTTTGGAGATGTGCTTTAAAAAAGGTATACGTAGAATTGTCTATACAAGTTCTCATGGAATTATTGGATTAAGTCAATATCCTAATTACTCAGATGAAACAACTCCTATCTTAAAAGGACAACTCGATGACAATCCCTATTTATTGTCAAAATATAAAGCAGAACAGGTTGTTAGCTCTTATGTTAAAAAAGGCTTGGATGTAGTTATAGTAAATCCAGTGGGTATAATAGGCATAAACGATTTTAGCAATAATCCTACTAACAAATATATTAAGTCAGTAGCAGAGGGGAATATCCCGAAATACTGTGTAGATGCATATACATCTCTAGCCGGGGCATCAGATATCGCATTCGGCCATATACTTGCTATGGAAAAAGGAAGAAAAGGTGAGCGTTATATTTTAGGCGGCGATAATATTACCTTTGAAGAATACTTTACAATATTACAACAATGCGCTTCTGTTAATAGGAAACTAATAAAGATACCTCTATCTATTATGCTTATGCTTTCATATATTACAGTATGGCAGGCAAAGGTTACTTCTAAAGCCCCTATATTAACACCTGCATCTGTAAAATTTCTTATGAAAAAAACCAGATATAGTTGTAAAAAGGCAGTGAATGAGTTAGGTTACAAGTATAGACCTATTAAAAGCATTATAGAAGAAACATATCAATGGTTTAAAAGAAATAGAGCTAAATTAAATATGTAAATTTTTATTTAGGAAGACAGAATTCTATATATATATTATATTATTAATGTATTATATTAACTTTTGATAAATTAGATAGAGGGCGTTTTTAAAATTATTATATTAATTAAAAAATATTTGCAAATATGAGAAATAAATTATTTATATTATGGCGTAGGGCAAGGGTACTGTTAAGTATTTTGTTTTGTAAATTAACTGGGAAGAGAGTCCCTGTGATTGTGTATCTTTATCCTACCTATAAATGTAATCTACGATGTGTTTATTGCCTTGTTGATCATAATGTAAAAGTAAAGGAAATGGATAAAGATCGTTTAATTCAGCTTGTCGATGAACTGGCAAGTATGGGGACACGAATGATAGTATTTTTGGGAGGAGAATTTTCAATTGTCCCTGGTATAGAAGAGGTTGTTGATAGGATTCTTGAAAAAGGTATGGTATGCGATGCAGTAACAAATGCCATACTTTTGCCTAAAAAACTCAAATTATTTAAGAAATTAGATTCTATATGCATAAGTATGGATGGCATAGGTGAGTCTAACGATATTACAAGGGGGAAAGGTAGCTCAAAGAAGATACTTAATGCAATACATATTGCTAAAAAAGAAGGAATCCCAGTACGTATTAATTGTGTTATTACAAAATATAATAGACATACGTATAAACAGCTTTTAGAATGGGCAAAAGAGAATAATATTCTTGTTACCTTTGGCATGCCCTTTGAGGACGAAATAAAAGACATTTTACTTGATGAAAAGGAAATGAGAGAATTTTATAAAGAACTCATACAACTTAAAGAGAAAGGCTACCCTATACTTTTTTCATATAATGCAGTTGAATATATGCTTAATTATCCTGGTTCGCCATCTGCGTTTATCATGAAAGATCAGATAAATAACGTTAACATACATAAAAGATACAAAAATCGCTGTCCCTATGGTAATTTTATTGCCTACATTCATTCAGATGGTATGTTGCTACCATGCAATAATCTATATAAGTTACGTAAGAAAGGTGTTAATATATGTGAAGTTGGCGTTAAAAAGGCATGGGATAGTTTTGCTGAAATGGACTGTCTGGCATGTTATGAGGCTGGGATACCAGAATGGAATTTTATAACATCGTTTAAAGGAATATTAAAAGGTATTTCCATTACTCTTAAATAGAAGAGACCCCTGATACAAAATGAAAATTTTACTTCTATCCCCACCATATGTTTCTGAATACATGCGTAATGCCCGATGTGACTTTGTATCTTTATCAGCTACACAATGGTATCCTATTCTATTGGGTTATTGTGGGGCATATTTACAAAATAAGGGCCATGATGTTGTGTTGATAGATGCCCCTGCACAAGGACTTAGTCATGAAGAGACTATGTCTAAAATAAGGCAATACTCACCTCATCTTCTTATAGTGTACAGTGGCAGAATGAGTGAGGTTAATGATGTAAAGTTCACAGATGCGGTTGTTGAGCTTTTAGGGTGTAAAGCTGTTATAGTTGGGCCATATGCATCTATTAACCCAGAAAGGGTACTTAAGCGTTCAAAAAATATAGCTTGGGTGATAAAAGGCGAGTTCGACCCTGCAGTAGCTGATATAGCCGAAGGGAAACAAGAGACAGAAATCAAAAATTTGGTGTATAAAAAAGGAGACACATATATTCATAATCCTATACGGGATTATCTTTCTGGGGATGAACTTGACAAGATTCCTTTTGTATCAAGATTTTTCAAACAACAAGTTAATATTTATTGGTATAAAACACCATCTGAATATTATCCATTTATGGATATAATCTCAGCAAGAGGATGCCAGTATGGGATGTGTACATATTGTTTATGGCCTAATACATACATAAAAGGTGGGGTGTATCATAAGAGAAGTATAGATAATGTTATAGAAGAATTTCGATTTATTGAGAAGGATATTCCAGAACTACGTTCAGTCATGATACAGGATGATACTTTTACAGAACAACGTGCCGTAGAATTTTGTGAAGCTAAAATAAAGGCAGGGATAAATCTTCCATGGTCGTGCTATGTAAGGGCTAATATGTCTTATAAAGTGCTAAAGTTAATGAAACTGGCAGGATGCCGCAATCTTCATGTAGGCTACGAATCTGCATCAGATAAGGTACTTAAATTTTGTAAAAAAGGAATAAGTGTTAAGAGAATGGAGGAGTTTACAAGAGACGCAAAACGCGCTGGACTAAGGATACATGGAGACTTCGCTTTTGGTTTTTATGAAGAAACCCTACAGGATGCGGAAAAAACAATAGAGTGGGCATATAAATTAAATCCTCATACTGCTCAATTTCAAATTATGATACCATTTGAAGGGACCCCTTATTATGAAAAAATGAAAAATAGGGGCTGGTTAAACCAAAAAGGGGAACCTGATATGCCGCAATTTTCTAATCAACAAATACGCGCAACAGCCAAAAAGGCATATAGGAGATTCTATCTCAGCCCACAATATTTATATAAATGCATAAAGCATCCATATGAACATTTCTTTGGTAGACTTAAAACCATATCTCGTGCCTTGCCTGCTATGCTATGGAGGAGTTGGAAAATATAAGTTTATTGCCGTTCCTTACATACGGGTAGAAAGAAATTCATCTAAATTTTTGCAAGTTAAGTAAGGATTAGTTTGTTTCTGTGAGCCTAAATCAACATAATTAAGTTTACTGTATTTATGCCCTGGATATATAAGAGTTGTATTAGGCAGTTTCATTATGACATCGTAGAGGCTGTGGTACATTTGTTTAGGATCACTTCCAGGCAAGTCACATCTACCGCAACCATTTATAAATAATGTATCTCCTGTAAAGAGGATATTATCTGCCTTAAAACATTGACTGCCGGGGGTGTGTCCTGGAGTGTGGATGCATTTTATATCTACATTTCCTATTTTTATAATATGTCCATCAACTATTTCTACAATGTTTTTATGTTTAGGTTTTAATGCATCCAGTTCATATTTTGATATATACGCTGCTACATCATAAATGGATAACAATTCATCCAGCCCCTGAGCATGGTCATAATGGCCATGTGTCAATAAAACAGCTTTGAGTTTTAGTTGTTCTTTATCCAGCTTTGAACAAATCTCATGAATATCCCAACCAGGATCAACTATTCCTATCTCTTTTGTAGTTTTATCCCCTATAAAATAGGTAAAATTTTTCATTGGACCTACTTCTATCTGTCGTAATATGAAATCTTCATCATAACAAATCATGATTGCCTCCATTATTTTTTTGACTTTTCTATATCTTTTATGGTAATCTGAAATAAATTTTATAAGGATACCATTGTTTATTCAAGTGCTTTCATATAATTCTAACTACATGTTACTTTTTTATACAATATAAACCAAAAATAAAGACAGGTAAATAATCATGAATAAATGCAAAAAAATATATCACAAAGGGGAAATATATAAAGATATACGTGTGCCTTTTAAACAAATAATTTTGTCTCCAACTGTAAAAGAAGATGGAACTATTGAGCATAATCCCCCAATAATATTATATGATACATCAGGTCCATATACTGACCCTAACTTAAAGGTGGATATATCAGATGGGCTTAATCAAGTAAGAATAGAATGGATAAAAAGAAGAGACGATGTAGAAGAGGAAATAGTAAAAAGGGACAAATATCATAATGATAAAAAAGCTACCCATAATTTCCTTAGCAATCGAGTCCCCTTAAAAGCAAAAGGTGGGGGGAATGTTACTCAAATGCACTATGCTAAGAAGGGGATAATTACAGAGGAAATGGAGTTTGTTGCTATTCGTGAAGGGTGTGATCCTGTTTTTGTTCGAGATGAGATAGCCTCTGGGAGGGCTATTATTCCAGCAAATATCAATCATCCTGAGTGTGAACCTATGATAATAGGTCGAAATTTTCTTGTTAAAATAAATGCCAATATAGGCAATTCTGCCATTTTATCCGATGCCAATAAAGAAGTAGAGAAGATGATATGGGCAATACGATGGGGTGCAGATACAGTTATGGATCTATCTACAGGAAAGGATATCCACACTATAAGGGAATGGATATTGCGTAATTCACCTGTACCTGTAGGAACCGTTCCTCTGTATGAGGCATTGGAAAAGGTAGGAGGGATAGCAGAAGAATTATCATGGAATGTATTTAAAGAAACTCTTATCGAGCAGGCACGACAGGGAGTGGATTTTTTTACCATCCATGCAGGAGTACTGTTAAATTATATCCCTCTTGCAATGAAACGTAACGCAGGAATAGTATCCAGAGGCGGAGCTATTCTTGCTAAGTGGTGCAATGCCCATAAAAAAGAAAACTTTTTATACACGCACTTTGAAGAAATCTGCGAAATATTAAAGCAATATGATGTATCTTTTTCTTTAGGCGACGGACTCAGGCCGGGAAGTATATCTGATGCTAATGATGAGGCACAATTTGCTGAATTAAAAACTCTAGGAGAGCTTACTAGGATTGCATGGCAGCACAATGTTCAGACAATGATAGAAGGACCAGGTCATGTGCCGTTAAATTTAATTAAAGAAAACATACAGAAACAAGAGGCATATTGTAACGGTGCACCTTTCTACACACTTGGACCCCTTGTTACGGATATAGGGGTAGGCTATGATCATATAGCTTCTGCTATAGGTGCAGCTATGATAGGATGGCTTGGAACTGCAATGCTTTGCTATGTTACGCCTAAAGAACATCTGGGATTGCCTAACAAAGAAGATGTAAGAGATGGGATTATTGCTTATAAAATAGCAGCGCATGCTGCAGACGTAGCAAAAGGACATCCCCTTGCTCTTAAATGGGACAGGACAATTTCAAAGGCCAGAATAGATTTTCGCTGGGAAGATCAATTTTATTTAAGTCTTAATCCTCAATACACTAAACAATTGCGCATTGAGTCTATATCTACTGCAAAAGATAGCAAAGGCGTAGCAGATTATTGTTCAATGTGCGGGCCTGATTTTTGTTCTATGCGTATAAGTAAAAAGATTAATTATGAAAATAAATTAATATTATAAGTTACTTTCTATCTATGAATAAAAATAAAATCCTTATTATAGAGGACGATGAGAATATTGCTCGACTGGTTAGTTATAACCTTGAACAGGCTGGGTTTGTCTGTAAAATAGCCTCAACAGCAGTAAAGGGGTTGAATGCTATTCAAGAGGAGAAATTTGATTTAGTAATATTAGATGTCATGTTGCCCGGGGGCATGGATGGTTTTGAGATTTGTAGGGAAATAAGGCGGAATATATCCGATAATTCATTGGCTATTATTATTTTAACCGCAAAAGGAGAAGAGATAGACAGGATAATAGGTCTTGAGTTAGGAGCAGATGATTATATTGTAAAGCCTTTCAGTCCAAGAGAACTGGTATTACGAGTAAAGGCAGTGTTAAGGCGTAGAGCAGGTGATGGTAAAGGGGCAGAAGATAATATCTTAAGCATAGAAGAAGGTATCAGGATGGATGTCGATAGGCATGTTGTAGAAGTAAATGGAAAAGAGATAAATTTGACATCTATGGAATTTAAACTCTTGCATATATTACTTAAAAGAAAAGGACGTGTCCAATCAAGGGAAAGACTTTTGCAAGATGTATGGAATATGGATGCGGATGTAAATACAAGGACGATAGATACGCATGTTAAACGATTAAGACAAAAGTTAGGGGAGAAAGGGTATTTATTAGAGACCGTACGCGGTTTCGGATATAGAATAAAAGATTAACATTAAAAATTCCTAAAGTTAAATAAGGTCATTAGGCGTGAAAATTAATATTCACTATAAAATTACTCTTTTGATAGCATTTACTTCTGCTGTTATCCTGAGCGGGGTATATTTGTATCTCAATAATAATCTAAAACTGCATACCTACCAACGTATTTATGAAAGATTGAAAAAAGACACAATACTAGCTGTATCTTATCTGCAGCATAGCTTTCCATTTTCATCTACAATAACAGAAAAAGCAATAGATAAGATAGCTGGTCAAATAGGAGAAGATCTTAATGTTAGAGTTACTATTATAGATATGAAAGGACGGGTATTAGGGGATTCAGAACTTAGTTTGGCTGCTGTAAAGAAAATGGAAAATCATCTCTACAGACCTGAGGTGCAATCTGCATTAAAGATGGGGTTTGGGGATAGCAGGAGGTTTAGTACAACAATACATAAAGATATGTTATATATGGCAGCACCTTTTAGAAGCAGAGGGCTTAGCGGTGTTGTCAGATTGGCTATCCCGTTGTCAGAGATACAATTGGTCTCAGAGAAATTGAAAAGTTTATTGTTGTTTGCATTGGTAGCTGCATTTGTGTTTTCATGGATTATAGGGCTTGCTATATCAGGCCTCGTTTCAAAGCCAATAAGGGAAATATCGTCTGTGGCAAGAGCCATAGCAGATGGAAATTATGATAGGAAAATAACATTTTCTACAGGTGATGAAATTGAAGAGCTTGCTGACGCAGTTAATCATATGTCTATACAAATAAAGACCAAAATAGAGGAACTTACGTTGAATAAGTCAAAGTTTGAGGCGGTTTTAATGAGTATGGCTGAAGGAGTCATGGTAGTTAATGCAAATGGACAAATTTTATTAATAAATAAAAGCCTACGAAAATGGTTTAATCTTGATGATACTATAGTGAATAGGAGCCCGATTGAGGCTGTCCGTAATGTTAATCTACAAGACATAATAGATGAGCTCTTACAAAGAGGTAAAAATTTTGTTTCAAGACAGATATCGGTATTTATGCCGGATGAAAAGATTTTTCAAGTGCAGGCAGCCGCTGTAATACGAGATAATGAAATCGATGGTGCGGTTATGGTCTTTCATGACATAACAGAACTGCGGAGGTTAGAAAATATTCGTAGAGATTTTGTCGCAAATGTATCGCATGAACTCAGGAGCCCTGTTACTAATATCAAAGGATATGCTGAAACACTCTTAGAAGGTGCATTGAATGACAAAAAAAATGCTATTGATTTTTTGAAAATCATCTCTTCTGACTCTGATAGACTATCAAGACTTGTAGATGATTTACTTGAATTATCAAAAATTGAATCAGGGAAACTTACCCTTAATATGCAGCCTGTCAACATATTAGAAGTGATTAATAAGGTTATATCTATCTTATCCAAAAACGCAAAAGAAAAAAAAGTAACTATAGAGAAAAATATTCAATCTGATATTGTTAAAATTATCTCTGATGAAGAACTTTTATTACAATTGATTTTTAATATTGCAGATAATGCTGTCAAATATAATAAGGAAGGCGGAAGAGTAATTATTACTGTTGCTGATGCAGGAGATATTATATCTCATGTAAAAAACAGCGGCCATAAACTGGCAATATGGGGAGAAAATAGTAATACGTGTTATCAAATGAGTAAAGACACCTCCCCTGCCAATGTTAAAAAATACATTCAAATAGAAATACGCGATACAGGGATAGGCATCTCTGATGAAGATTTGCCGCGTATATTTGAACGGTTTTACCGAGTAGATAAGGCTCGTTCCAGAAGGCTCAAAGGGACAGGATTAGGGTTATCTATAGCTAAACATATAGTATCTGTGTTGAATGGAGATATATTAGTAAGAACTGAGTTGGGAAGAGGGTCTATATTTACTATAATTCTTCCTGTTATGCAAGTGAAAGGTGTTTGAATTCACGGAAATGTCACAAAATTGTCATTTAATTTTCAATTTCTTATTTTATATTAATTTTAGTTCGGCGGTTTTAGATAAATATTGAAAATTTAGTAATAGAAAGAATGGAAAAGGAGGAACAAAAAAAATGAAAAAAATATTATCATTTGTTTTTATTATAATTAATATTTTGATATCTAGTGATGTTTATGCACAAAAAATGATACAAATAAAGGGATCTGATACTTTGATAAACTTAGTCCAGAGAATGTCAGAAGTCTATATGGAGAAATATCCTAAAACCTATATAGCAGTAACAGGAGGAGGGTCGGGGACAGGTATTGCTGCTTTGATAAACGGAAAGTGCGATATAGCAAATTCTTCTAGAATTATGGAACCCCGTGAGTTAAATCAAGCTAAAGATAGAGGGATTGATGTGAAAAGAGTTGTGATAGCAATGGATGGGTTGAGTATTATAACAAATAAGAACAATCCAGTTAAACAGTTAACTATAGATCAACTGGGCAAGATATTTAGAGGAGAGATAACCAATTGGAAAGAGCTCGGCGGGAAAGATATGCAGATAACATTATATGGGCGGCAGTCAAATTCAGGAACTTTTATTTTCTTCCGGGAAGCTATACTTAAGGGTGATTATTCTCAGAATATGAACAGAATGAATGGTAATGCCCAAATTGTAGAAGCTATAAAACAGGATGTATCTGGAATAGGATATGTGGGAGTAGGATATGTAAAAAATGCCAAAGGAATAAATGTATTGAAAATCGCTAAAGATATGAATAGTGAATATATTAGTCCGTTGAATATGTCTGCAGTTGAGCAAGGTAAATATCCAATAGCAAGACCGTTGAATCAGTATATTAATGGTATCCCTAAGGGGGCTATGAAGGATTTTATAGAATTTGAATTGGGAGATAGGGGACAGGAGATAGTTAAAGAGGAAGGGTTTTTCCCGGTACCAGTTAAATATCAAAATCTTAACCATAAGTTAGGATTGTAATTCTGTAATTAAATAAAGGATATAATTTAACATGAATTTCTCTAAGAATAGTAAACTGCTCATAAAGGAGAAAATAATACATATTTTTTTCTTGCTGAATGGAATATTGGCTATAGTGCTTCTTTTAGGAATATTTGCATTGTTATTATTTACGTCTATACCTGCTTTCAAAGAGATTGCCATTAAAGACTTTTTATTTGGTAATGTGTGGAATCCTACATCATACGTCAAAGCTCGTTATGGTATTATCCCTATGTTAGTAAGCTCTGCTATGGTTACATTTGGTGCAATGTGTATTGCGGTTCCCATAGGAATTGGTACAGCTGCGTATTTGTCAGATGTGGCCTCTCCTAAGACAAGGGAGTTCGTTAAACCGGTGATCGAAATTTTGGCAGGGATACCATCAGTTATTATTGGTTTTTTGGGAATAGTTTTAGTCGGCCCATTTTTGGCTAGAATTTTTCATACCCATAATGGTTTAAATGCTATTAACGGCGCCATATTGCTTGCTATTATGGCACTTCCTACAATAATAAGTATCTCTGAGGATGCACTAAACAGTGTGCCATCTTCATTTGAACAAGCATCTCTTGCACTTGGTGCCACAAGATGGCAAACTCTTATACAAGTAAAGATACCTGCTGCATTTTCAGGGATAATAGCTGCATGTATGTTGGGAATGGGCAGGGCTGTGGGGGAGACAATGACGGTCTTGATGGCAACAGGTTGTGCTCCTGCCATGCCAAAAAACTTTTTATCTCCGGTCAGAACTCTTACTTCTTCAATAGCAATAGAACTTGGCGAGGTTGCTTATAATACTACTCACTATTATGCGCTGTTTGCTTTGGGATTAGTACTATTTATTATCACCTTTATAATTAATATGATATCAGATATAATTCTTAGAAGATACGAGAGGACAGGAATTAAATGAAATGTAAATTTATAAAACAAACATTAGGTTTTTGGATATTACGTTTATGTGTCTTATTTGTCTTAATGGCTTTAGCTCTCATCTTATGGGACATATTTTCAAAAGGGATAGGCGTAGTTAATTGGGAGTTTTTGACTTCTCCACCTAAAAAGGGGATGACAGAAGGAGGAATATTCCCCGCAATTGTAGGAACATTATTAGTAACTATCATCACTTCTATATTGGCTATACCTCTTGGAATGGGGGCCGCTATATATCTTAACGAATATGCGCATGACAGTAAGCTTACGCGGTTTATACGTATGTCTATACGTAATTTGTCAGGGGTGCCGTCTATTGTTTATGGTTTGTTTGGGGTGGTGTTGTTTGTGCAGATGATGAATCTAGATACATGTATATTATCTTCTGGGCTTACTTTGGGACTTATGACATTACCATGGACTATTACAGCAAGTGAAGAGGCTTTAAAAAGTGTCCCTCAATTATATAGAGAAGGAGCCTTGGCATTAGGAGCAACAAAATGGCAAGCAATAAAAACAAATGTGCTTCCATATGCCGTCCCCGGAATGCTTACAGGTGCAATTTTAGGGATATCACGCGCTGCAGGGGAAACAGCACCTATTTTATTTACAGGAGTAGCGTTTTATCTGCCATTTCTTCCTAAGTCTTTCTCTGATCAATTTATGGCATTACCGTATCATTTATATATAATGGCAACTCAACATCATGCTATAGAGAAAGTAAGGCCATTAGCATATGGAACAGCCCTTGTTTTGATTATGTTAATATTTTGCATGAATTTGGCAGCCATTATTATAAGATATAAATTAAGAAAGGTGAGGTTGCAATAATGAATACAGTTATACAGGACAAACTGACGATAAAGACTAATCAAACAATGTCTCATAGCATAACTACTGCAACAAAATATAAAATAGTAGTAGATGATTTCAGCTTTTATTATGCTACATTGATGGCTATAAAACATATATCTATGAAGATAAAACCTTCTACTGTAACTGGGATCATAGGCCCGTCTGGATGTGGCAAATCTACATTCTTACGTAGTTTTAATCGTATGAATGATATAATAGGTAATGTAAGGTATGAGGGCAAGATATTGATTGATGATAAAAATATTTTTGATAAGGACCTAAATGTGGTTGAACTTAGACGTAAGGTGGGTATGGTGTTTCAAAAATCCAACCCGTTTCCTAAGTCTATCTTTGAGAATGTTGCCTATGGACTTAGAATAAATGGGGTAAAAGATAAGGCGTTAATTGTCCAGAGGGTAGAAGAAAGTTTAAAGGCAGCTGCCCTATGGGACGAGGTAAAAGATAGGTTAAATAAAAGTGCTTTTGCTTTGTCCGGGGGACAACAGCAGAGACTATGTATTGCAAGGGCATTAGCCGTTCAGCCTGAAATATTGTTGCTCGATGAACCAGCATCGGCATTAGATCCAATAGCTACGGCTAAAGTAGAAGAGTTGCTCCACCAACTTAAGAGAAATTATACTATATTAATAGTTACTCATAATATGCAACAGGCCGCACGTATTTCAGATTATACAGCTTTTTTTATGATGGGGGAACTCATAGAGTTCGATGTTACAAATAAGATTTTTACAAATCCTTCTAAGAAAATAACGGAGGATTATATAACAGGGAGATTTGGATAATTATGAAAAGACATTTAGATGAAGAATTAAAAAATTTAAAAACAAATCTGTTGAAAATGGCAGCTATGGTTGAAACAGCAATCCATCTGTCAATAGAAGCATTAAAAGATAGGAATAAAGACCTTGCCACGCAGGTAATAGAAGATGATGTGCATATTGATGAAATGGAAATAAGAATAGAGGAAGCAATAATAGATTTGCTTGCGTTGTTTCAACCCATGGCAAAAGATCTTAGATTTATTACTACAGCTATGCATATTAATACGGAATTGGAACGGATTGCTGATCTTACAGTTAATATATCCCAAAGAGTATTAGATGTGGCTAGCCAACCTCTTTTAAAGCCGTTAATAGATATTCCTAAATTGTCTACGCAGGCTAAATATATGGTTAAGGATGCTATTGATGCATTTGTTAATATGGACGAAGAGAAAGCAAAAGGAGTAATATTCGCAGATAAAGAATCCAATAATCTTAGGACATCTGTTATATGCGAGCTTATTAATGATTATATGGTAAAAGATGGGACGACTGCTCCCAGAGCGGTCCCGTTGCTCCTAATAACAAGAGACTTGGAACGTATATGTGATCATGCAGCAGCGATAGCAGAAGATGTAATATATATGATACAGGCGAAGGTCGTAAGACATCACAGAGAAAGGTTGGAGAAGTAAAAGTAAAGACAAAGTTTATAATAGTTATATTTTCATCTCTATTGTAGACAAAGATGGAAAAAGCGTGGAATATTTCTGTATTATATAATTTACTTGTTCTTTAAATTTGTCTAGTATATCTAAAATTTTTTTCTTATCTTCCTTAGTTTCTTCTTCCATTAAAGGGAATAATTGTTTGTAATAATTTATGCCTTCTAACAAATTATTGGCAAATTTCTCAAAGTGTGAAATTTGTTTATCTGTGGGCGCGCAAGAATTTATTTTTTTGACTTCTCGATTGAAATATTCTATATACATATGAAGTTCTTTTATAAACATGTGGGGCCTATAGTTTGTATTCATTATATTTTTCCTGCCATAGATGTGGTCAATCATATTTAATAAAGTAGAAACTTTGGAGAAATATGCCATATTGGGGCCAGGGCATATTGCTGTGTGGGCTTTGTTTTTGTCTTCTAGTTTATAGTTAATCAGGGGAGAGGCCCCAAGATCATGGCATAGACATGACTTGTTAACTATCTTGTTAAATTGCCTTTTAAATTCTTCTTCTGATAAATTTAATTTTTTTAATTGCTCAAGTTTTAATCGTTGGTATTGCCGAGAAGCAGTACATATAGGATATTCTGTAAATTCCGTATTGGAAACTAAATGTCCTTTGTTACATGGGCTTCCTGCTTGATTGTTTTTTATACGTTCTTTTTTTTTGCATTCACTGGGAGAATTTTTTAAATTATTAAATAATACATTTAACGGAGACACTTCACTTAGGCATAAGTCGTTTTCAGTAGCATTACAAAGTTTTTCCAAGGTTTCCTTATCTACATTTGTGGCTTCCGGGACCAATAAAAAAGGAGTGCACCAACCAGTCTGGTCAATATTGTAATATTGCCGCAAAAATCTATCTTCTTTATATGTGCCTATACCACCTTGAGCAGTAATAAGCAGTTTTAACGGCATTTTAGGAATAGGTTTATTAGAAGCCTGAAGCGCTTTTTTATATATTTTGCTTATCTCAGAAACTAATTCATCTCTTTTTCTTTTAAATTCTTCTAATACAGGTCCCAACAAATAACCTTGAGAGACAAATGCATGCCCACCACAATTCAACCCTGACTCAATTCGATACTCTGATACCCATATTCCTTTTTTGGCTAAAAAACATCCCTGAATCAAAGCAGATCGATAATCACTTACTTTTAAAATAATCCTCTTTTTTATAAAACCAGTGCTATCTGCAAAGAAGTCTTCAAAGTTAGCCACGTAACTGTATAGTCTACGGTTTATTCCTGCTGAAAATACAATAGCAGATTCAAGCTTACTTTTAGCAAAACCTCGTAATGCGGCAAGGGCATCTGAAAATTCAGCAGGGAGTGGGGCCCCCTCCTTAGAAAAATTTGTCCTGTCTAATTTTGTCATTATATTAACATTTATTTCTCCCGGCTGTATGTCTTGCCGTAGTTGTTCCTGTAAATTATTTTTCTCAACAGGATCGTGTGTATTTAACATTTTTTTGTATATTTGTTTTAATGGGGACTCCGTAGGCAGTAATTCAAAATATTTAGTAATCTCGCTACCCCGGGTAAAGGCAGAATTTTTTAGGTTATTAAATTCTTTATTAACAATACGTTGAACTAGATTGAGATATTCTGTAATCCTTCTGGCACGTGAGTCTTCATCAAATTTTGAGATTTCTATATACTCTTCCCCTGATACACCGCAATAATATTTGCGTATTTGTTCTATCAAGGTATCGTCAACTAACGATATGACAGAAGATATTCCATATTTGGCCACTTTTATAGGTGTATCTATAGAAAACCCTGTCCCCATGACAGGTATATAAAAACTATGTATATTATTCATATTGAAATGATATTGTTTCTTTAAAATTCTAGCTTTCTTTTATAATGGGATAATAATTCTCTTAAATAATATATTGTTTTTCAAAGATTTCAAGTTATTTCGTTTATTTTATCGGATGACAGTTAAAAACTCGTTGTTTGTATTGAAAGTAAAGATGTTAAGAAAGGTTATTGACATTTTTTTTTTCTTATGTATACTTTAATAATTAATTTATTAATAATCTCTGAATTCTTGGAGGATTGTAACATGAAACAATTTCGGTTTGTTATTTTTATGGTATGTGTAATTTTTAGTTTAGGTGTGAAGTATTCTTTTGCATATACTCCAGCTGGTGATGATGGGTATAATCCTCTGGATAGTATGTATATTTATACTGTAGGAGAGTTTGGCTCAACTCAGAAACAAGATACTTTTTCTTTTAATGAAACACCATATTTATACATGCATTTACCAGATGAGGGGTATAGTGTAACGGTTTCTTTTTGGCTTTCTCCTACTAGCAATGTCTTTTATGAAAATACAGGGATTTCTACCGCTAAAGATATGTGGATTCAACCCTCGTTGTGGGAATCTCATAAGGCAGTAGGCACATGGCAGGTTAATGCTGGCGCTTTATATTCATCTGGTGTTGGATATACGGCTCATACTTCTTTTAATGTGACACCCGAACCTTTGGCAGTTGTACTCTTTCTTGTTGGAGGTGCCCCTGTTGCTGTGGGAATATTGAAGAGACGTAGGTTTAGTGTATAAAAAATTATAGTAATATTTTATGTTTTTTATACTTAATCTTAAGGTAGGTTTTTGTGAAAAAGGCAACCGGTAAATAGGTTGCCTTTTTTTGTGATGTTCACTAATATTATTGGTTAAGTCGTTTTAATAAAATGAAGTTATTTCTGCAGATATTTCCATGGGTGTTATTTGTTGTTTTGTATTTCCCTATATTTGGGGGGCTTTATCGTTCTCGTTGGGCATCTATAGATTATACTCATGCTTATTTTATATTGCCTGTTGTATTACTTATGGTATGGACTAGAAGAAAAGAAATAAGAGAGAAAATGTTTGTAAGAGAGCCAGATATTTTTATGGGATTGTTTTTATTTCTGTTTGGAATTACTTCTCTTATATTTGGGTATGGACAAGGATATCTTTTTATTCAAACTATATCTGTTATTCCCGTTGTTTTGGGGATGGTTATCTTTTTGTATAATAGGGATGTCGTAAAGCTTGTAGCTTTCCCTATTTTATATTTGTTACTTCTTATACCTATTCCTGCAGGGATACTGGATAATATTACTTTGCCTATGAGATATGCTACTGCTGTAACTAGTGCTAAAATTCTTGCTTCTATGCATTATGAAGTTATACGCCAAGGCCTTTTATTAAATGTGAACGGACATAATATTTTTATGGGTGCCCCATGCAGTGGATTTAGGTCGTTGATAACTATGTTGTCTTTGGGGCTTGTATATATTTTTTTCGCTAGAGGCAGTGTATTTAAAAATTCGGTTTTATTTGTTTCTATTTTCCCTATGGCGTTTATAGGTAATGTTATACGTGTGATAGCCTTATGTCTTATAACTGTTTATTTCGGTAATGAAGCGGGGAGAGGTTTTTTCCATAGTTTTAGTGGGATTGTAGTTTTTTTCTTTATGATATGTGGAATGATGTTTTTGGAATATATATTAGCAAAACAATTTAATAAGTAGCTGAAGGGAATATGACTTCGATTATTTATCGTTCTATTAATGCTATTGTTATAAGTATATTGTTGCTTATAGCTATTTTTGTATGTCGTAGTATGCCGCAAGTTAAATATAAGGGGTCTGGTATTATTTCAAGATTGCATCTCCCTTATAGTATAAGGGGATGGCGAAGTAAAGATGTGAAGGGAAAACTTAATTTAGACGGAGATGATAGGTTTAATTTTATTGGTGATGTGTTTGCAAGGCGTTATTTTAATGACTATGGAGATGATTTATTGTTTATTTTGATAGATGCAGGTAATTTCCATCATCCCCGTGTCTGTTTCAAAAGTTCTGGTTTTCAAATTAAGAATTTAGATGATACCGAGTTGGCTATATCGGGTAGAAGGGTAATGGCCAAGACTTTGCTTGCCACCCGTGGCAAACAGGATAATTTTGTTATTCTTTATTGGATTGTGATAAATAAGAAATTGGTGAATTGGACAGGACAGAAAATTCGGGACTTGATTTTTTCTTTGTTGAATAAGGATAAAATAGGGATAATGGCTAGATTAGATATCCCTATTGCTGATGTAAATGATATAGGTTATGCGAGATTATTGGCCTATAGTTTTATCCGTGATATAAGTAGTGGTTTAAGTAAGGAGGATAAGGAATATATTTTCGGGGTATCCCCTTGATAAATGTAATATTATATGGAGTAACATATATTATTTTATGATAGAGTTGTTTTTTGTTTTTATAATCGGCATTATTTTTTACTGCTATGCAGGCTATCCTGTTATATTATGGGTTATGGCTAGGTTGTTTGGTCGCTCTGTTTATAAGGATAAATGTTACCTGCCTGCTGTATCTGTAATAGTTTCAGTATATAATGAAGAGGATGTCATCTTACGTAGGCTGAATAATTTGCTTAATCTAGATTATCCTAGTGATAAAATTGAGATATTGGTGGCATCCGATGGTTCTACTGACAGGACGAATGAGATAATACGCAGTTTTTCAGATAGTCGGTTAAGGTTTAAGGAGAATGCATCTCGTTCAGGTAAGATGGCGGTGTTGAATGATCTCGTTTCTCAGGCAAATAATGATATTATTGTATTTGCGGATGCCAGACAGGTTTTTGCGGCAACAGCTATTAGGGAGTTGGTTGCCAATTTCGCTGACCCAGATGTAGGCTGTGTAAGCGGAGAGCTTGTTTTTTTAGATGAGGGCGGCCCTACGGCTAGAGGGGTAGGGTTGTATTGGCGTTATGAAAAGTTTATACGTAAGCAGGAAAGTGCATTATCTTCGATGCTTGGTGCAACTGGAGCTATATATGCTATAAGAAAAGCTTTGTTCCATCCTATCCCTGAAAATATTATACTTGATGACGTTTTTGTTCCATTAAAGATTATACAAAAAGGATATCGGGCTATATTTGATGTTTCCGCAAAGGCCTTTGACCGTGCCGCAGATAATCCTAAAGAAGAATTTATTAGAAAAGTACGAACCCTTGCCGGCAATTATCAAATCTTATGTATGGAACCGTGTATGTTAAATCCTTTTAAGAGCCCTATTGCAATACAGTTATTTTCACATAAATTCTTACGACTGGTTGTCCCATTTATGATGGTAATAGCATTTTTGTTAAATCTGTTCCTTGCAATGGATAACCTGTTTTTTAGATGGATATTATTAATGCAAATAGTTTTTTATGGGTTGGCTGTGATAGGTCTATTGTTAAAGGATAAAAAGACAGGTATTTTATCTTTGGTGGCAAGATTTTGTTATATCCCTTATGTTTTTTGTTTGTTGAATTTTTCTGCGGTTGTAGGATTGTTACGTTTTATTTTAAAAACGGAACACGTTAAATGGGAGAAGGCGCGGGTGGGAAGATGACTTTTTTGGTTAAGTATTTGACGTTTGGTGTGATAAATTGTATATATAGTATTTGTCGTTTTTAATTATTTTTTGTATAAGTAATTTTATTATGGCAAAGATGAATAAAGGTAAAATAGTGGTAACAGGAGGCGCAGGTTATATTGGTTCGCATACCGTTGTGGAGTTATGTAATTCAGGATATATTCCGATAATTGTAGATAATTTTTCTAATTCAAATAGGAATATTATTAAAGGCTTGAATGCAATAACGGCTAGACAATTGACTGTTTATGAAGGCGATTGTGTTGATAAGAATTTTTTGTATGATGTATTTTCTAAAGAAGAACATATTCAAGGGGTTATTCATTTTGCCGCATTTAAGGCAGTAGAAGAATCGGTTGTTAATCCATTGAAATATTATAGAAATAATGTGGTTTCAACTATAACTATTTTGGAGGTTATGGTTGATAGGGGGACTTCTAATATAATATTTTCTTCTTCTGCTACTGTCTATGGTCAGGCAGATACCCTCCCAGTTACAGAACAGGCTCCTAAAAAAAAGGCAGAGTCCCCTTATGGAAATTGTAAACAGATATGTGAAGAGATAATAGAGGATGTTGTTAATAGTGAATATCCAATTAAGGCAGTCTGTTTAAGGTATTTTAATCCAATAGGGGCACATCCTTCGTCTTTAATAGGGGAATTCCCTTTAGGTGTGCCTAATAATTTGGTGCCTTTTATTACTCAGACGGCAGCTGGTGTTAGAGATATGTTGACGGTATTTGGGGATGATTATAATACAGCAGACGGGACATGTATAAGGGATTATATTCATGTGGTGGATTTGGCAAAGGCTCATGTCAGGGCGTTAGATTTTTTATTGGGTATAAACAAAAAAGCTTTTTTTGATATATTTAATATAGGAACAGGAAAAGGACATAGTGTATTGGAAGTAATAGAGATTTTCGAGAAAGTTTCTGGCCAGAAACTTAATTATAAAATAGGTCCCCGCAGATCAGGAGATATTGAGAGTATATATGCCAATGTAGAGAAGGCTAGACAGTTCTTGGGTTGGCATGCAGAGTTATCAATGGAGGATGCTTTGCGGGATGCGTGGAATTGGCAGAAAAAGTTGATGTAGATATTTAATTTATGATTATTTGAAATGAATTTTAGATAAATTTTTTAAAAAAGGAGAGATTAATGAAAACAGTTTTAGTAACGGGTGTAGCTGGCTTTATAGGAGCGAAAACAGCAGAGATGTTATTAGATAGGAAGAAGATGGTTGTTGGTATAGATAATATTAATGACTATTATGATGTACGCTTAAAAAAATATAGGTTGAAAGCTTTGAAAAAATATAATAATTTTGTCTTTCATAAGGTAGATGTAGAAAGTTTATCTTCGTTGAATAGGATTTTTAAAAAATATAATTTTGATGTTATTATAAATCTTGCGGCACGTGCTGGCGTAAGATATAGTATGGTTAATCCTTTTGTATACATGACTACTAATTCCTTAGGCACGTTAAATTTACTTGAACTTTGCAAGGATTTTAAGGTAAAGAAGTTTGTCCTTGCATCTACTTCATCTTTATATGCAGGGCAGAAAATGCCTTTTAATGAGGCGTTAGCGGTAAATACTCCTATATCGGCTTATGCGGCTAGTAAAAAGGCTGCTGAGGTGATGGCATATACTTATCATTATCTTTATGGTATTGATGTAACTGTATTGCGGTTTTTTACTGTATATGGCCCGGCAGGAAGGCCTGATATGAGTGTGTTTCGTTTTATTAAATGGATAGATGAAGGAAATCCAATTGAGCTCTTTGGAGATGGAACCCAGAGTCGTGATTTTACATATATAGATGATATCGCTAGGGGCACTGTAAAGGCTATTAGACGAGTGGGGTTTGATATTATCAATTTGGGTGGTAATGCCCCGTATAAGTTGAATTATATGATAAAGTTGATAGAAAAGTATTTGGATAAGAAGGCTAAGATTAAGAGATTTCCTTTCCATAAGACAGATCTTAAAGATACATGGGCTGATGTGTCTAAGGCTAAAAGGTTATTGAATTGGCAACCAGAGGTCTCTCTTGATAAGGGCATAGAAGCTACTATTAAATGGTATTTGTCAAATAAAAAATGGCTTAAAGATGTTAAGATATGATGTGTTATTTTAAAAATTTTTTGAAATATAAAAAGATGATAATTGCTGTTGGGGTTATGCTTGTTGCTTATTTCCCTGTGCTTGTATGGATGTGGGATAGATGGTGGGCAAGGGATTCTTATTATAGTCATGGAATACTTATTCCTTTTGTATCAGGATACCTGATATGGCAAATGAGGGATGAGTTAAAATGTATAGAAATAAAAGAATCTCCTATAGGTTTGCCTATTATTATAGGGGGATTACTTTTGTATTTCCTTAGTGCGTTATTTAGAGTAAATTTTACCGCAGGGTTTTCTATGCTCATTGTAATAATAGGTATGGTGTTGCATTTTTATGGACTAAATATATTTAAAAAGATTTCCTTCCCTGTGTTGTTTTTGTTTTTTATGTTTCCTTTGCCAGAGGTAGTTATAACAAATATAAGTTTTAGGATGAAGTTGTTCGCAGCACATATTGCTACTGTATGGTTAAATAGAATAGGTATTCCTGCTCTCCAGAAAGGCAGTATTATTTTAATGAGATCAGCTCAGATTGTTGTAGATGATGTTTGTAGTGGACTACGTTCTCTTATTTCTTTGACAGCCTTAGGTAGTATTTTTGCCTTTTGGATGAAGTCCTCAATGCCTAAACGAATATTATTATTTCTTACTACTATTCCTATAGCTATTATTACAAATATATGTAGAATAGTTTTTCTTGCCTCTGTCAGTGATATATGGGGCCCAAAGGCTGCAGGCGGTGTTACTCATGAGGTGTCCGGTTTTATTGTCTTTGGTTTGGCTTTTTCATTATTATATGCGGCAACAAAAGTGATTGAATAAAGATGGCGGTGGAATTATGGGGCAAAAATATTCTTTTAAAAAAGTAGATATAAAATTTTTTATTATTATTTTGTTGTGTATAGCCTCAGGTATAGTTTCTTGGCATATGTATTTTAAGGAATATTTACAATCCGATACTGTAAATATTCATATTTTCCCAATGCAGATAGGAAAATGGCATGCAGAAGAGATTCCTATAAGTAAACAGGATTATGCTATTCTTGAGACAAAAAATGCCTTTGTAAGGAGATATACTGATAATAAGGGGAATGAGGTTTATTTATATATTGTTTATTCACAACATAATAGAAAGGTCTCTCATCCCCCTGAGTTATGTTATTCGGGAGCAGGGAATTTGATTATAGATAAATCTATAGTTACTTTGCCCGTAGGAAAGAAAGGTGTGAAGGCTGTAAGGTTATTTATGGAACGCGGGCATTTGCAACATATCGCTTATTATTGGTTTAAGGTAGGAGATTCCTTTACTACGAGTTATTGGAAACAACAGGCACTAATTGCTTTAAAAACTATACTTGGACAGTCTTCTAGTAGCGCTTTGATAAGGATTTCTACTATTATTCATGGCGATAGAATAAAAGAAGCTGAAAATACTGTAAAACTCTTTTCTAGAGAAATAGCCCCGTTATTAAAAAAATATCTTCCTTAGTTATTTTTAGATGTTTTTTTGTTTTTTGTAAAAAATTGAATGAGTATTTTAGTCTGGAGTGTTGATTTATTAAATCATTGTGTTGAAAAAAATAAACAAATGTTGAATACATTTTGTTTGTTTAGTTTATAATAGTGTCTTAAATTGAAAGGAATATTTTAATTTTTATTTTTTTGTTGTGTCTGTAATCCTTTATATTGTAATATGTTGCGGTTATTTTCGAGAATATGATTTTTATAGGATTGATTATTTGGCATGAATTTTGCTGTATTATTAAGGTATCTAGGCAGAGGGGCATAAAAAATAGTAATTAAATAATATTTTTATATAGGAAAAATTATGAAAAAATGTAGAATTTGTTTAATAATTATTACAATGGCTTTTATATTAGGAGGGGTTAATTCTATTGGAGCAAGAGCGGGAGTATATATCGTGGATTCTGTTCAAGGACGGATGGGCAGTAAGTTAATTCATAATAATAGAATTGATAAGAAAAAACAGCTCATCTCGGGAATTGTGTCCACAAGATCAAGGACACGCGCTCCAGAACCGGGAACATTAATGTTGTTTGGCAGTGGGTTGATAAGTATGATTATGGGATTCATTAGGAGAACATATAGGTTGTTTAAGAGAATATTAGATATAGTTGGGTCGTTGATGGCCTTGATTGTGTTTTCTCCTTTAATGTTGATTGTGGCTATTTTGGTGAAGCTTACTTCAAAAGGCCCTGTGATTTATTCTCAGACAAGGGTAGGAAAAGATGGAAAGTTATTTCAAATATATAAATTTAGGACAATGAAACAGGATGCAGAAAAGGAAACAGGCCCGGTATGGGCAGTTATAGGTGATAGTAGGCTGACTCCTATAGGTGGGTTTTTGAGAAAGACTCATATAGATGAGTTGCCTCAGTTCATTAATGTGTTAAAGGGAGATATGAGTATCATAGGTCCTAGACCAGAACGACCTGTTTTTGTGGAGGAGTTTAAGAAGCTTATTCCTGATTATGAGAAACGTTTAACTGTAAAGCCGGGTATCACAGGGTTGGCTCAGGTGTGGCATAGGTATGATGAGACAATTCATGATGTACAGAAAAAGTTAAAGTATGATTTGCTTTATATAAAGAAGATGTGTTTATGGTCTGATATTCGTATAATTTTTAGGACATTTCGTGTGGTAATTACAGGAGAGGGAGCAAGGTAAAATATGTGAGGTATATATTATTTTGTTCTCTTTAAAGTGGTAGTGTTTTCTGAGGGAATTATATTTGTAGAGATTTCTTTTTTAAGGGGTAATATTAAAGATGGAATCAAATGTCTAATTTTGAGAGGAGGAAAGAAAGAATGAAGAAATTAATTTTAACAGTAGCTATTTTAGTGAGTATCGGTATAAGTAATGCTCATGCGGTCCCGATTACTTTTAATATTGATGAACTTTATGATTGGGGAAGAGATTATTCGTATAATAATGGATATTATACTACTATAAATAATAATATTTCTTATCAAGGAACAGGGACAGATACTCCGATAGGAACGACTTTTCCTGAGAATACCCCTATCGGCTCTCTAGATGATGAGGAAGATACATGGGGAATTGCTAACATTGCAAGTATTACTGAAATAGGAAATACATCCAATGTGTTTTTCCGTGAGTCTGCAACTCAGGAATTAACGCTTATGTTTTATGGTTTTGATGATAATGTGCTTGGGGCGCCATATGCTGTCCCTAATGCACATGGCGGGTATGATTATTATACTCAGGTATTGTCTACTGGTGGGCATGTTTCTGTTTATCTTGACTCTCCCAAGGATTTCAATGATGCTCCTGATTATAATGCGCAACTTGGTGGGGCAGGAAGGACAGCAATGGATTCTTATAAAGGTGCCACAAATGGTAAGTTGGTTTTAGATCTAAGGCCGGTTGCTTTTGATGGTACACATACATTGGCTACTCAGTTTGATTTTACAAATATGGTCGGAAGTGGTGTTATGTATCTTGAGGTGACCGGGGCTGGTGCATGGGATAAGTTATTTGATACTAATACGCAGTTGTTTGGATCAGACTTTTTATTTAGTTTTACATCTAGAGAGAATAGTACTCCTGCTGTTGGAAATTGGTTGGTTCGTGGCGATGGCGGCGGAGAGGCTAATGTAGTGCCAGAGCCAGCAAGTCTTATTTTGTTGGGTATAGGCATATTGGGCGCTGGAATAAGGAGAAAGCGAGTTTTTGCTTAGGTAGGAGGTTTTCTGTTTAAAAGATGGTGTTTTGGAGGCATCCAAATGAAAAAGAATAGAAATGTAAATATTGGGGTAATAGTTTTGTTTACCGTTGGAATACTCTTATGGTTTAAGTTGCCGTCTGTAGAAGCCACACCTTTGAGGTTGGATTATAGTGTTTCACCTACTTCTGGTGGTCTTTTTGAGTATAATTTTAATTTGGTGTTAGATAACCATGATAATAGTTGGACTGCAGGACAAGGATGGAATTGGCTTGTTTTTGGAGACGCTAAACTTACTACTTCACCAATTGATGATTTTGATATGTCATCTTTTACAGGTTGGCCAGTAGGACCATGGACAAGACTTAATAAGAGTTTTGGTTATCATAACGGGCCAACATTTGTTTCATGGGGTGGTGACTATTGGTATCCATCACATATAGGAGAAAGTTTGCAGTGGTCAGGGGTATCTAGTGTCAAGTTAGAGCAAGGAGAATTATTGTTTTCTACTCTTATGGGGCGTAATAATGCTGTCTTAGCTGATTTCGAAGTGGCTCATAATATTGATAGTCCTAACAGTCCTGTACCAGAACCTGCAAGTATTATACTTTTAGGGATTGGTGTGTTAGGAATAGGAATAAAAAGGAGTTTGGCTTGATATAATGAGGGAACTAAAGTCAGTAAAGATTTTACTCTTTTATTTTGTTTTCGTTACAATTTTTTGCTAGGTTTTTAGGTTTCTCTTTGGTTTCTTGGAAAAGATTTTGTGGGGTTTGTTAAGTAAAAGGATATTTGAAATGAAAAAGAATAGAAATGTAAATATTGGGGTAATAGTTTTGTTTACCGTTGGAATACTCTTATGGTTTAAGTTGCCGTCTGTAGAAGCCACACCTTTGAGGTTAGATTATAGTGTTTCACCTACTTCTGGTGGTCTTTTTGAGTATAATTTTAATTTGGTGTTAGATAACCATGATAATAGTTGGACTGCAGGACAAGGATGGAATTGGCTTGTTTTTGGAGACGCTAAATTTACTACTTCACCAATTGATGATTTTGACATGTCATCTTTTACAGGTTGGCCAGTAGGACCATGGACAATACTTCGTAAGACTTATGGTGAGCATAACGGACCAACATTTCTTTCATGGGGTGTTAATAATTGGTGGTATCCATCACATATAGGAGAAAGCTTGCAGTGGTCAGGGGTATCTAGTGTTAAGTTAGAGCAAGGAGAATTATTGTTTTCTACTCTTTGGGGGCGTAATAATGCTGTCTTAGCTGATTTCGAAGTGGCTCATAATATTGATAGTCCTAATAGTCCTGTACCAGAACCTGCAAGTATTATACTTTTAGGGATTGGTGTGTTAGGAATAGGAATAAAAAGGAGTTTGGCTTGATATGATGAGGGAACTAAAGTCAGTAAAGATTTTACTTTTTTATTTTGCTCTCATTACAATTGTTGTTTTCAATTCTGGTCTAGCACATGCAGGACTTTTATCAACTCTTATGGATGTATATGAATATGAAACTATTCTCCATGGAGATCATGGAGAATTACTCCCTGCTATAGTCTACCAGATGACTAATGTGATGGATGAATACGGAATTACCGGCGTTTTTATCGCTACTAATGAGGCATACAATTATTCTATTGGGTATATTAATGATACACAACATCCTGCATGGGATGTTGTACGCCTTGATATTTTACAGGGAGATTCATCTATATATGCCCGGGAATGGAACGGCGATAGGATTTATTTTGACTATTTACCTGAGGACCTTTTTTCAGGGTATCATTTTGGATATTTTTATTATGAAGGAGAACATACAGGCGATTCTCAGAGCTTAAAAATAGGAGAAACTATTAATGGATATGTGATAGGTGGAGCCTTGGCATCTCCTTATGTATACACTCATGATTATAACCCTCAAGGAAGTTATAGTTATGTAGGGTATGGTGAAACAAGGTACCCAACAACACCTTCCACTGTACCTGAACCGATGACTGTATTGTTATTTACTAGTGGTATTATTGCTGCGGCTAGAATAAAAAGAGAAGGAATATAAAAAAAGAAATTATAAATATTACTCGTTGTATAAAAAGCAGAGTTCTATCTTAATTGGAGCTCTGCTTTTTTTATGGAATAATGTAAAAAGTTTTTTTTATTGACTTAGTATTGATTATAATGCATAGTGTTTATATTGGGTTTATATATATTTATAAAAAGAGAGGAATAGTTTTATATGGGATTAATGTCTAAATGGAGACAACAGGAGATTATTAAATACCTAAAAAGTGCTGACCCTCAAAAAATTATGAGCGAAGGTGAGAAAAAAGCTATCTTTGCCTTTCAAAGGGCAGCATATAAGATCCCTGCATATAGAGATATTATTAGAAAAAGGGGTATTAATTATAAATCAATTACTAACATTGATGCCTTTAAACGGCTTGTTCCTGTTATAGATAAATCGATTTTCAGTAATGCTATTGATCGATTATGTGTTGATGGGAAGATTAAGGATTTGAAGTCTATTATGCTTAGTTCTGGGTTTTCTAATAGGTTTTCTTATGGCATTAGCAGTAAAAAAGAAATTGATAGTCTTATAGAATTTAGTGATGTGCTTTTAGAGTTGAATTTTAAGATTAGTCGGTATACTACGTTTTTGATAAGTTGTCTTGGTATGGGAGTTCATGTAAATACCAGTCTGCCTATAGCAGAGACCAGTGTTAGGTCAGATATTGTTGTGGAATTAGTAAAAAAGATACAGGATAAATATGAGCAGATAGTTATTCTTGGGAATACTTATTTTATGAAGAAAGTCCTTGAACAGGGCGTAGAGAAGGGTATAGATTGGGGCGAGATATGTGTACATATTGTTGTAGGAGAAGATTGGTTTCCTGAGAATTATAGGAGTTATTTGTCTCGTATGTTAGGTGTTAATTTGGATGATATTGATATGAGGCGAGGGTCTATGCTTTCTACGTTGGGTATATGTGAGTTGGGGTTAAGTTTGTTTCAAGAGTCTATTGATACTGTAAGGATTCGTAGGTTGGCTGATGCTAATTTAAGATTAAAATCAGCACTTTTTGGTAAGAATACAGATGTTGTGCCTATGCTGTTTCATTATAATCCGTTTCAGATATTTCTTGAGGAATGTGACGGTAAATTAGTGTTTACAACTCTTAATAGTGATGCTCTTATGCCCTTAGTGAGATATTCTCCAGGTGATAATGGGGTAATAATTCCTTATAATAAACTGAAAGATGTTTTGTCAGACTTTGGTATGAACGATTATGTACCATCTCTAAGATTACCTCTGGTGGCAGTAAAAGGGCGGGAAGGTAAGTTTATAAGGATTGGAGAGGATATTTTTACTCCTGAACAGGTTAAAACAGGGATCTATTCTGATGCTGATACTGCAAGGGCAACAACAGGATATTTTGTGATGTCAAAAGATCCTGATAATGATAATTTAAAGATAGAGATACAGTTGAAGGAAGACAGAAAGGATGTTTTTACGATGCAGGGGAAATTTAGAGATGTTATCAAAAGATACATTAATACAGATAATTTTAATGTTGTTGTATATGTCTATAAGGAGTTTCCTTATGGTATGGGACTTACTTATGAAGAAAAGTTCCGTAATATAGTAGTGTAACCTAAAATGTGTTTTTATTTAGAAAAACCATTTTAATCTTGCATAATAGATGTTTTCATATCCTCCAAATTCACTATTGGATGCTCCGAGATATAATTGTGTCCCTACAGATATATCAAGGTTGGAGTTTATGTTGTAGGTTATTTCAGGGTTAATTGCCGAGCTTTTCCCATCCCAGTTATAAAGGATAAATGTATTGGTCTCCAATAAGGGAGTGAATTTGTAGTTTATCCATATGCCAGATATATTTTTTTTTATTGACATTGTTTTGGATGAATACTTGTATGATGTAAGAAATGCGTCAAGGTTGTTATCATCGTTGCCTCCATTATAAAAATGTTCAAGTAATATATAAAGTTTTTCATTGAATGTATAATCAAGACCCAATGCGGTTCTTATATATGTCCTTTTGCTGTCTGTATGCGTATATGTTATTTCTGCACGTAGCCCCGCATTTTTTAGGTAACCGTCAAGGGACAGACCTATTATTATATCTTTTTTTACATTTGCTATAATAAAACAACTGTCATATGTTCCAAGATTATGGTATAATTTGACTCCAAAGCTATTTTCGCTATCATTTCTGCCGGGTGCAGCTATTATATTTATGCCTGAGAATGCTCCTGTGGAAAAGTTAACATTTAAGGCATCCACTCCTATCTTTTCATCGTGTTCTATGTCTATTGCTCCTATAGGATTAAATATATCTAGTGGACTGTAGAAACGCATTTTACCCCAGTCAATAGCTTGTTTGCCTATCGTTACTTGAAGACCTTTGGAATAGTATTTTAGATATGCCCTGGATAAAGAATGTCTTATGTAAAGATGGCTATCATCACGGCTAACTTTATCTATATCAACACTTGATAGCTTATCTTGCATACGCGATCGTATAATAGAAAAATCAGATGTATTTGCAAAGTCATTTATAATTGCCTCGTTATCTATGGTGAGGTTTATTTGCCATGAGTGGCTAATGGAGCTGTTAAGTTTTAGTCTTAGTCGGTTTAGGTTGTAGAAAAATCTTTCTTTTGTATCGGTGGTCTTTGAAGAGGCTATGATATTTTTGTAGTATCCGTTGATTTTGATTTTTTTTAAGAAAAAAGATGCTGATGCGCTAGATACTTGAATTATTGTTAGGAGTAATGTTAAGTTCCATATGTATGGGAGCTTTTTCATTTCTCTATTAGTCCATCTTTTAATTTGATAATTCTTTTCGCTTTTTTCATAATCATTGGGTCGTGGGTTGAGAATATAAAGGTGATACCTTTTTCTTCATTAAGTTCTAACATTAGATCCATAAGTAGACCTGCTGTTTTTGAGTCAAGGTTAGCTGTGGGTTCGTCTGCTATTATTACTTTTGGTTCCGCTGCGATTGCCCTAGCTACTGCTACGCGTTGCTGTTGCCCTCCACTCATTTCATTTGGAAAGCGATTAAGGTAGTTTCCTAATCCTACGCGTTTTAGTATTGCCTCAGCTTTGTCTTTTCTTTCTGCAGTAGGTCTACCTTGAAGGAGCATAATATATTCTACGTTTTCAAATGCGGTGAGGGTATTAATGAGATTGTATGACTGAAATACAAATCCTATTTTGTTAAGTCTGAAGTCTGCAAGCTGGTTTATATCTTTTTCTGTTATATCTTTATTTTCAAATAAGACCTTCCCTGATGTAGGCATATCCAGGGCACTAAGTATATTTAATAAAGATGTTTTCCCTGAACCGGATGGCCCTGCTATGGCTAGAAATTCTTTTGTGTCTATTTCAAGGGTTATACCTTTTAAGGCATCTGTGGTAATGTCTTTGCCTGTTATATATGTCTTTTTTAGATTTATTGTTTTTATAAGATTCATCTATACTTCTCCTGTTATATCTGGAGTGTCTAGGTTAAAGTTTTTGATAGCTATTTTTTTATACACTACGTATTGCCTCTATTGGGTTTAAATTCGCTGCATGAAATGCAGGATATATTGATACAGAAATACTTGTTATTAATACAGAAGATATGGAAAATAAAATATGGGTTGCTATTAATTTGGGATATATAAATGAATCTATATAGAAAGAATTTAAAGCATTGGCAAATAGTTTTAGATTTATACCAACATGGGAAAAATATAAACTTATACTTGTCCCTAATAGTAGTCCCATTATAGTCCCTATGATACCTAAAAAGATTGATTCCCATGCTACCATGCAGACTATTTCTCTTCTATGACATCCTATTGCAAGGAGTATACCAAATTCTCGTTTTCTTTCCAGAACTCCCATTAATACTGTATTTAGTATACCTATCCCTACTACTATTATAACAACAAATACTATTACTATTATAAAACCTTTATCAAATTCTATCCATTGCTGGAGCATAGGAGATATTTCTTCCCATGTTGATATTTCCAGATTTTGGTTCATTTTTAACTTTTCCTTTATTTGTTCAGATGCAGTTTTTACGTATTCTGCTGATTTTAGCCGTATTGCTATCTCTGATGTTTTATCATTCATATAAAATAGTTCTTCTGCTGCTTTATGGCTAATCAGTGCTATGCCTTTATCTATTTCATCTACGCCTGTATTTAAAATGCCAGCTAGTTTGTATGCTCCAGCTGCAATGCTTCCATCGAGTGCTTGAGACATAATCACTATTTTTTCTCCTAATGATACATTAAGATTTTTGGCTAAATCCTTTCCTATAATGATAGTCTTGTCATCATTTTTATTGAACATTTTCCCGGAACTGATATGTCGGGATATGCTACTTACTAGTCTTTCTTTATCTGGTTCTATTCCTAGTATAGTCACACCAGCAGATGATTCTGCGGAACTAATAAGTCCAGCTGTTTTTATTCGCTTTGTTATTGCTTTTATAAGTGGTATTTTTTTTATTTGTTTAATAATCTTGTCGCTATTTTCTATATATAATTCTAATTTTGGATTTTCTCGGTAGCCTTTTTCATGGATTTGGATGTGCCCGCAAAGTAGTGAGGTGTAGTTTTCTATCATTTGGAAATGTGCACCGTCTACAAATGCCCATAAAAAAATGAGAGCACCTAGTCCAAATCCTACGGCAGATATGGTGAGGCTGGAGCGACGTTTATTTCTTATAATATTACGCCATGCTATTTTTATTTGTGTATACATTATTGCAATTTTTTTAGGTTTGCTAGTGTGAATATGCTTTCGTCAATAGGTGTATTATATTTTACATTAACCAGTTTTACAATAGTGTAATGATTTGGCTTTATGATGGATTTCATTTTCCATGTTCGTGGAATTATACGATCGGATACTTTGCCTATGTCAGAATATTCAAGTAGTTTTATTAATTCCATCTTTTCATTATAAAATTCTTCTCGCAGTGGAATATAGTCGTCTTTTCTGACCCAATATATTATCTTCCCCCATATAACCGCTGCATTTGGTTTAGGGATGAGTTCTATTTTGCATACAGGATGCCCGTCTATATCCTGTTCAGATATTATTTTATGAGTGTAATCATTTACTATACTGCTTTCTTTAACAAGATCATCGTTTGCAAAGTCGCTGCCCATCCATGGTTGTAACATCATTGATGGGGGAATTTTGATTACCCTTTCTACGGATGGAAGATAGTTCCACATCTCGTTTTTTATCCTAAGGGTAGCTATCCCCGCTTCTTTTGCAGGGGATAATATCCTTATAAATATCTTTTCACGTCCAAGGCTATATACTTGCAAAGAAAGTTTTCTTTTCCATCTAGGGGTATTTATTTCCATAGAGTATATTCCTGCTATAGATTTCCCGCGCATAAGTTCATCAGAACGTTTTATTAGCTCGCGGGCAGTAGAGTTTTCCGCTGAAAAACAACTGAGAGGTAGAAATGATATTGTTAATGCAATGATTGTTGTTACGGTGAATAGTTTCATGGGGATCGTGAAATATTGTTTATATAAAATTTATATATAGTAAAATTATAATATAATTTTTTTTCTAAATTTAGTTTTAAGTTGAAAATTTTTTTAAGGTATATATAATAAAAAATAAAATATAGTTATATTTTGTTTTTATTATAATATTATTAAAAATATTTCCTATGAAAAAAATAATAATTTTTTTAGGCATAATAAATTTTATAATAATTAAACAAGTAAAAGCAGAAAAGGTTTTTCCCGCTAAAGATAGAAATGTAATTATTACCAAAGAATTGGATTCTATTTCTACTATATCCAAAGAAGATATGATTTCATGGAAAGATGTTTGTTATACAGATGGTTATGTAGGTAATAAGTATGATTCTAAGAGATTAGATAAAATCAATAGAGTCCTTGATATTGTTGAAAGAGCAGTTAATAGAAAAAAAGAATCCCGTGCTTATCCTTCGACACTTTCTTCTGTATATAGGCCAAGTCATTTAAGTAGGATAGGCTATGGTTCAAATACCCCAGCTTCTTCTCATAAGCTGAATACAGATAATGGGGATAAAAATCGGGGTTCGCTTGATTCACAGATACAGATCGAGAGGTTGCCCATAAAAGGGAGTTTACAGGTTGTAGGAGGATATAGATGTGATGATATTGATTGGAATATAGCCAGTGATTTGACTGGAACTGCTACACCTAATATTTTATCAGAGCTTACTTGGTCGGATTTGAAGATGTCTCAGATAAAAATTAAGGGAGAATTTTCTTTGTATGATACTTTTATTATTGATGGGATAGTAGCTTATAGTGATATCTTTGCAGGGGAAAACCAGGATTCAGATTATTCGGGAAATAATCGAACAGGAGAGTCTTTTAGATCAAACAATAGTTCAGATGACGGTGAGGCCATTGATTTGTCAGTAGCAGGGGGATATAGGTTTTATCTCGGAAGTCATGGTGAATATGATGAGTATTTAAGCGCCAATGAGTTGTGGTGTACTTTATTAGCTGGGTATTCTCATCACGAACAACATCTTATTATAACTGACGGAGTAGAAACAATACCAGCCCTTGGACCATTACCAGCAGAGCTCCATAGTAATTATAATGCAGAGTGGAAAGGCCCTTGGTTGGGATTTGAGGTTTCAGGTAAAAAGGAAAATTTATCAGGCTTTTTTCGTTTTGAATATCATTGGCCTGAATATGATGGAGACGCAAATTGGAATCTTCGTGATGATTTACAACATCCTAAAAGTTTTGAGCATAGTGCTGATGGTGGAGAAGGTCTTGTTTTTAGTATAGGATGTAATTATAAAATTACAGATACTTTGAGAATTAATTTTGATGCAGATTTTCAACAGTGGAAAACGGATCCCGGGGTTGATAGAACATTTTTTTCTGATGGAACTACAATAGAAACTCGCCTTAATGAGGTTAATTGGCATTCGCATGCTATAAGAGTTGGGGCTTCATACCTTTTTTGATTTTTTATAGTAATTGTAATTTTAATTATATATATAAGTCCTTGCATAAAAGAAGGTGATTAAACCCTACCCAAGTTACTTTTTCGGGAAGTTTTTGTTGTTATTGGTTTATCTTGTAGTATAGTAGTTTTTTTAGTTCGTATTTTGGTGGAAAAGTTTGTTGTTTAATCAAACTTCGTATAGATAGAAAGGAAAACAGTATATGTGGGATAAAGAAAATAAGAAGTTTAATGAGTCCATAAGAGTGCTTATTGTAGAAGATAATAAAGTGGACAGAAAAGTGCTTGAATATATGCTTTATGAATATGCTTCTTTTCTAAGGAGTACAGCATCATTTCAGGAGGCATTAGATGAGTTGGTTAAGAATAAGTTTGATGTGGTTATTTTGGATTTGAATCTTCCGGATGTTAGCGGCCCTGATACGCTGATTAAACTTAATGAAAGTTATCCAGATACTGCTATTATAGTAAATACGGGTGCCTATGATGAAGAAAGTGGGTTGGATGCTTTGGCTAAAGGTGCTCAGGATTTTCTTGTTAAAGGAAAGTATAGCGCGTATACTTTAAACAAATCTATACGCTATGCTATGGAGCGCAAACGATTGGAACGTAGGTTAAAGACGGCATATGAGAAGATAGAGAAAGAACAAGAACGATTGGTCTATGCAGAGAAAATGAAGGTTGTAGGGGGGATTGCTAGTGGCATAGCTCATGAAGTAAAGAATCCTCTCTCTACTATAGAGTGTGGTATCGCTTATCTTTCGGAAAATCTTAGTATTGAGGATGCAAATTGTAAAGAGGTAATGAATGAAATTAAGTATGCTATAAAGAAAGCGAATAGTATTATTTCAGATCTGTTAGATTTTTCTGCGATTAAAAAGCTAAATAAACAAAAAACAGATTTAAATGCTGTTATAGAAAGGACATTATCTCTTCTTAATCATCATATTCAGAAAAACAATATAATATTGAATACAAACTTAGACCCAACTATTCCTATGGTTATTATAGATAGCAATAGAATTGAACAGGTGTTAATAAATCTTCTACTTAATGCAATAAAGGCTATGCCGGATGGGGGAGACCTCATTGTAAAGACTATATCAAGAGAATTGCGAGAGGAATTTGAAGATACTTTACTTATAGAGGGGGCAGATTATAAATCAGGAGATATTATCGTTGTCGTAACCATTGAAGATACTGGTTGTGGTATCGCTGAAGAGGATATGGATAAATTATTTCAACCTTTTTTTACCTCTTCTTATAATGATGGAATAGGGTTAGGGTTGTATGTGTCGCGTAATATAATGGAGTTACACCATGGTATAATACGGATAAGTAATAGAGAAGAGGGTGGGGTTAGGGCAATGCTTGTATTTAAAATATAAATTTATGGATAGAAATAATTATTCCTTTTTTATAGTAAAAAATATTGTATTAATAATAATGTGTTCGCATATATTAACATTGAATGATATATTATATGCTGATATTAGTATTTCTGGTTTTATTCAGCATGGACGAATGTTATATGGACGTGGTGATGTATATGGAGCGATAGACGATTTCGCTCATGCCCTATTACTTGATATAAATAATAAGGAAGCACAGAGTGATTTATTTGATTTTATATATTCTCCAGATATTAAGATTAATGACAGGATGTTTTTATTGAAGATTAAGGCGGGGATAGATTATATACGCAATTTGGAAAGGAGGATAGCTTATTACAATAAGCAAATAAATGTTGTTTTGCGGAAAAGGTCTCATAAGAAGATTAAGGATATTAGTTTTGATTTATATGGTGAGGATGCGTATTATAGAGGTTTTAATATGCCTGTGCCTGCTGAAAAAGGATATATACAAGAGGATGGTATATTAGGAATAAAGAAAGGAGTTTTGTCCCGGCTTTATTTTGTGATAGAGAATAAAAATGAGTTTTTAAAGAAAAGGTTATTGGTTTTGAAACAGAAATATTATATATTGAAACAACAGGATAAGGGAGAGATTGATAGAAAAGATAGAAATGATTCTAGAGGGAAGGTGCTTTATTCTGATAGACATTATTATTTAAAGAATAATTATAAAAGTAAGAGAGTAGAGAGGAAAACTTTTGTATTTCAAAACTCGGATGGGAGTAAACAAAAAACTAGATTTAATGTAGATATAGATAATGTAAAACGGAATAAGTTGTTGAATCAGTTTAATAAACTCAAGGAATATATAACAAAACAGGAACAGGAAATTGTCAGACTGAAAAAACAATTATCTATGAATTTAGGGGCCTGTTCTTGTGAAGAAAAATTATCTAAAGATGGTTGTGTTTCTGATAATGATGTAGTAAAACAACTTAACGCTAAAGTTATGGAGTTGAAGGCAAGAATGGCTTTAAGCGAGAAGATAATTGAGGATAAGGATTATAAGATAAAAGAATTAAAAAAGTTAGCCTATCATAAAAGTTGTGATAAACAATGTCTAGGGAAGGATGAAATTAGAAGGTTGCAGGGGTTGTTGGATATATATAAAGCAAAACTTGAAGAGATGGTTAAAAAAAGGGATGAAGCTAAACAGAAAATAGAAGAATTGCAACAAAAAATAGCAGGTTTTTCATATCAAGAAAAAAGATTATGTGGGATTAAAGAAGAAGTTAGTATATTACAAAAAGAACTCTATAATTTGAAAGATAGAATTATTTTGTTACAAAAAAAATCATTGCATAAAACTAGATTGGATAAAGGATATAGTAAAGAAGTCCATGATTTAAAAAGTAAGTTAGATGATATCGATAGATTTTTGAGACATGAGTTAATAGGGCTTGATGAAATTATTAGTAATTCACATGGTATGGAAGGAATAGATTGATATATAATGTTAAGTATAAGTTGTTTAAGGAAATGGTGAAGTATGTTTTTATAAGGAGGATGATAATGGATAAAAAGATAGGTTTTATTTCTGGAAAAGATGTTTACCGATGTATGTTTGTATTAATTTTTTTATTTGCTTTTTCTTTGATATATTCCGGAATTGCTTTATGTAGGGATATTAATGATGCGGTGGTGAAAATTTTTGTAGCATCAAATAGAATTGATTTCTATAAACCTTGGCAATCCTACGGGATGAAGATGGTAACCGGATCTGGATGTATTATAAAGGGTAATAAAATATTAACTAATGCACATGTTGTTGCTGACCATACTTTTATTCAGGTAAAAAAGAATACTGATTCCAAAAGGTATATAGCACATGTTGAAGCTATAGGATATGAATGTGATTTAGCCTTATTATCTGTGGATGATCCGGAGTTTTTTAAGGGTGTTGAGCCTTTAGAATATGGAGGACTTCCTCACTTGCAAGATACAGTTACTGTTATAGGGTATCCTCAGGGGGGAGATAAACTTTCTATTACTAAGGGGGTAGTATCACGTATTGAGGTTACCTCGTATTCTCAGAGTTCGAGAGATTTGTTAGCTGTGCAAATAGATGCTGCTATTAATCCCGGTAATAGTGGTGGACCAGTTATTGATAAAAATGGGAAACTTATAGGAATTGCTATGCAGGTATTAAATGCAGGGCAAAATATAGGTTATATAATACCTATGCCGATTATTAATCATTTTTTTGATGATATAAAGGATGGGCATTTCGATGGATTCCCTATATTGGGGATCGAGTTTGAAGGAACGGAAAACCCTACTCTTAGAAAATATTATAAAATAGATAATACACATGGGGGAGTATTGGTCTCTTCTGTTATACCTTTTACTCCAGCATATGGTAAGCTGAAAGAAGGAGATATTGTAGTTGAAATAGGTGGGATCCCTATAGGAGAGGATGCGACATTCCTTTTTAGAAAAGATGAGAGATTGTCTATGACTTATTTGATTACTAAGAAACAAATAGGCGATAATCTGTTATTAAAGATAATTAGGGATGGTAAACCTAAGATAGTATCAGTAAAACTTAACCATGTTATTAATATGGTCCCATATCCTAGGTCAATAAAAGAGCCTTCATATTATATATTTGGGGGTATGGTGTTTACTGTACTTAGTGTGGATCTGTTGCAGTCATGGGGCAGGCGTTGGTGGGAGAAAGCTCCTATTGGATTTAATTATTATTTAATTGGACCAGGTAGGTTTAATAAAGAGAAACGTAAACAGGTAGTGGTTTTGCTTAATATCTTCCCGGATGATATCAATGTAGGCTATTACGGTCAAAGTAATGAGGTTATATCAAAGGTAAATGGCAAGAAATTTAAATCATTTAAGGAATTTGTTCAGTTGTTAGTTAAAGCAAAAAAAACAGAAAAATATACTGTTATAGAAACAGAAGATAATTCTCATATTATTCTGGAAAATAAACACATTGATGAGATCAATAAGGCAATCTTAAAAAGAAACCATATCCCTTATCAATGTTCTGATGATGTGAAAAAGTGGTTGGAAGAAATTAACAGCCAAAATTAGGATTAAGACGGATAAATTAATATAGAATTAATGGTTGAGCAGGAGTGGCAATGGGGAAAAGTAGGGGGGGAATATATTATCTTACAGTTTTTTTCCAAGGCTTTTGTATAGGAATAGCAAACGCTATCCCCGGTATATCTGGAGGAACTATTGCTTTTATTTTCGGTATTTATGAGGAACTTATAGATGCGATTAAATCGTTTGATATCAAATTTATACAACTTCTAATGAGGTTCAAAATAAAAGATGCATTTTCCTTGGTGTCTTGGAAATTTTTAGGGGTGTTAGTTATGGGAGCCATAACTGCAATTTTATCACTTTCTCATGTGATTACATGGCTTTTAAAAAATGAACCTGTATTAATAAATTCTTTCTTTTTTGGGTTAATATTAGCAACTGTGCCTATAATAGGAAAAGTTATTAAACAATGGACATTAACAAAGATATCAGCGGTTATATTGTCCGCTCTCTTATCTTATATTATCTGTGGAATGGTCCCTGTATCTACACCTGAAAGTGTATGGTTTCTATTCTTTAGTGGGGCAGTCTCTATTAGTTCCATGATATTGCCGGGTATATCAGGCGCGTTTATATTGGTCTTGTTAGGAAAATATAAATTTATACTAGAAGCAATTTCTTCTCCATTTACTTCACAGCATTTTATTGCACTTTTTAGTTTTGGAATGGGAATTTTATTTGGAATAGTCACATTTGTAAGAATTTTGAGCTGGCTTTTTCATAAATATCATGATGTGACTGTTGCTGTTTTAACTGGTATTGTGATAGGTTCTCTTAATAAAATATGGCCGTGGAAGAAAATAATTGGTGTTATTGAAACACATCATGGCAAGGTTATTCCTGTAGAACAGATAAATATTATTCCTAATTATTTTAATAGTGAGGTATTTTGGGCATTTATATGGATGGCGATTGGTTTTTTTCTGGCTATACTGTTGGCTAGACTTCATCCGTCGCAAGATAGTCGTTTTGCAAGATAAGTAACAGCATTTATAGTTTTACGTATTGCATATTGTATGTCTTTTTTATTTTGCTTGGTTTGTTTTTCATAAAACGGTACTTCTTTTATAATATCAGATACAACTAACAACGCTGTAGCCTTTTTATTGGTTTTAGCTGCAGCGTTGAGGAATGCGGATGTCTCCATATCTACAACCCTTATGTCTTTTTTTTTGAAGAAAGAAATACTTTCCTCTTCCATCTGTAAAGACCCCATTGTAGCAGATGATACCATATGGATCTCACCTTTGTTAAAATATTTTTTACATTCATCCATTAAAAATTTATCAGGCATACTTTTTTGAGCAAGCTCAAATTCTCCTTTTAATAGTTGAGAAAAACTTTCCATAGCCCATGAGGTGGATGGTAAGACTATGTCGCCTATATTTATATCAGATTTTTTATAAAGAACTAGGCCGCATGTGCCTATAAAAAATAGGTATTTACATCGTGTTTGTTGCAGGCATAATACCGCATCTCCTACAAAGGTCGTTCCTACTCTTGTATATATAAGGGTGAAATATTTTGTGCTTGCTGATAAATATGGCCAGCCTTTGGACATCTTATCTATACCAAAATTATTTAATATATATCTGCTAATGAACGGAATTAGCACGCAAACTTCTCTTATATCTTTTTTGGGTATTCCTAATATAGATTTTATTCGTTTCATAAATAAAGATTATTTTACAGCTGTATATAGAACAGTCATTAGTTTTATTTTTTACGTTTTAGGCCAAACCTAAATTTAAAACGTCTTTTTTTAATATTTATATTCTCTTTTTTTGTATCATCAGCTGCAAGGTATGTATTTTTATATTCGTCACGATTTCTCCATACGTAAATATCATTAGCGACTTCTTCATCTATTGCTACATTCATATTTTCACATTCAATTACGTATGTAGGATAGTTTTGGTGGAGTTTTATGGTCGCCCCAGGCCGTATATGTAGACCATCAATTTTGTGTAATTGTTGATCGTTTTTACTGTGGAGATATGCTACTTTAGCAGATTGTCCTATTTGCATTTCTGTAACTGGAATGACAGAACTATGTGCTATTCTTGCAGAGGTTTTACAGCATTCGCCTTCAGGTATTGGCATACCATGAGGACATTGTCTAGGATGTCCAAGGAGGGTGCATATACTATCTACTAATTCTGGGGTTATCGTATGTTCAAACTCACAAGCCCCTATTTCGAAGTCTCCTCCCATGACGTCATATAACATTCGTTCTGCTATCCTATGGGCACGAATTACCTGTCTTGCGTATTTTTCTCCCTCTTTGGTAAGACTTATTTTATCTGTCTCTTTATTTATAAACACCAATCCTTCTGAGGCTAGTTGATTTAAGATGTCATCATTATATTCTTCCCCCAATGCGTTTTTTAAGTCATGGATGGAATCCTCTTTATACTCTTTCATATTCCATAGCCTTTCGAGATGTTCGTCTTTTTCTTTGCGATGTTTGCACATATCTATATCCTCAAAATTTATAAGTTTTTATATTATTATAAAAGTTTATTATTATACTATTTCTACTTAATAGTAAATAGTAATATCCAGTTTAGTATGCCTGCCAAAAAGAACGATGATATATTTATTATTATAGCCATCAAAATTCCCCTACGGGTCCCCATTTCCTTACACATAGCTACTATATTCGCAAAACAAGGGACAAACATGGTTGTGATAACAACTGATACTATACATTGGATGTAGGTTAATGCGCCTGCATCAACCATATGTAACAATAGGCCAGCAGCAGCTTCGTGTCGGGCTAAGGTTAGAATAAGTACATCTACTATATTAACAGGCAATCCTAGCCAGCCTACTACTATTGGCCTTAATAAATTTTTTATGGCTAACAGTATGCCTGTCTTTTCACACAAAAAAAGTAGTATAGCAGCAGAAATAAAAATAGGTACAGCCTCTTTTAGAAACCAGTATAGCCTATAGTAAACTTTTGTTAATATTACTTTTAATGATGGCATACGTATAGCAGGAAGTTCTTGTATGAAACAACTCTTGTTGTCATCTTTTAATATTTTGTTAAGGATAAACCCAGCGGCTATTTCAACAAATGCTAATACGCCGTAGGCAATAAGAAACGCTTTGAATCCTATTCTTCCAAGTATTGCCATATCTATAGCTAATTGTGCACTACATGGTATAGCAAATGCAATTAGATATACGGCTATAAACTTTTCTTTTTTGGATTTTAGTCCGCGGGTAACTAATGTTGCCATAGTCTTACATCCGAACCCTAATATAACAGGCATAATAGATTTCCCGGTGAGCCCTATTTTCTCAAATATCCGTTTTACTAATACACAGAGATTAGGAATATAACCTATATCTTCTAAGAAGCTAAACATTAAAAAAAATACAGATAAAATAGGAAGTACTGTAACAATAGCGTTAAATAGTCCAAGTGTAAGGATCCCGTAGTGTCCTATAAGAAAGTCATACCAGAAACCATTGGGTATTATGTATGATATAAGATTAATTACCGGGACCACTATAATTACATTCATCCATTTTTCTATTGTTCCAGCTACAAAAATTATAAGGTAAAATGTTACAGTGAGGAAGAAAAGAAGTATTGGTATTCCATAAAAGGGATGCCTAGACATTTTTGCAAACGTTTGTGCAAAACCGGCAGGCATTGTGCCCTCTTTTTTTACTGTGGCTGCTATGGTTTTATTTATCCATACATTGCGCCTGTTATTAATAATATAGCTGATGTTTCCTCTGAGTTGGCGGTTAATTTTATACGCCTCATTTTTGAGCGTTTCTATTATATCTTTAGAGTAATTATTATTTAGATACTTTATCCAGAATTTATCATTCAATAATATTAAAATAGCCGCTTTACGTTTATATGGGATATCCTCAGGCAGTTTCTCTTGTATGGTTAGTATCCCTTTTTCTATAATGTCTCCGTATGACACTTTAGGAGTTCCAGCTTTAGGTGCAAGGATAGCCTGTTTTAATTCTTCAGTTCCTATCCCTTTGATTGCCACAGATTCTACTATTGATACTCCTAATATATTTCTCAAAGACTTGGTATCAATCTTCATTCCTTGTTTAGAGGTTTCATCTATAGCATTTAATGATATAATCATCGGTATATTTAACTCTAACAAATCTGCTGTTAAAGTCAGAGATTGTTTAAGTCTGTTTGCGTCTATACACTGTATAATTATATCAGGCTGTTCTGAGAACAACATATCTCTTACCATTATCTCTTCTTCAGAGTGGATATATAGACAGTGCAGACCAGGGGTGTCTAAGACTTCATATTGATTACCTTTTATATTGCAGATTGCACGTTTTATTTCAATAGTAGTAAACGGATAATTGGCTACTAATGTGTATTGGCCTGTGAGATTATTAAATATTTGGCTTTTCCCGGTGTTTGGTAGGCCTAGGATAGCTATTTTTTTTATTTTATTTTTCATAATTTCGGTTATCAATCTTGCCCTTTAATGTGTGTGGGCTGGCATCCGTTATCTTTACTTTAACAAAATCTCCTTGTTTCCAATTCCCCGCAGGGAAGATAACTATTTTATTAGTATCTGTTCGTCCCTGCATATCGTTCTCTGAGCGGCTAGTATATTCCTGTTCTATAAGGACCTCTACTGTCTTTCCAATATAGTTTATATTCTTTTGCAAAGAGATTTCTTTTTGTTTTGAGTTTAACTTTACAATACGTTCTGTTTTTTTCTCGTCAGAGACATCATCTGGATACAATCGTGCCGCATCAGTACCTTTTCTTTGGGAGTATTTAAATATAAATGCCGCATCAAATTCAACTTCACATATAAGTGTATATGTATCATAGAATTCTTCATCGGTCTCTGTAGGGAAGCCTACTATTATATCAGTAGTAAGGGCAATATCAGGACAATAATAGCGGGCTTTATGTACTAAATCAATATATTGTTTTCGAGTATATGATCTGTTCATTAATGATAATATCCTGTCATTTCCTGATTGTAACGGTAAGTGCAGATGTTTGCATATCTTATGATTAGATGCCATTACCTCAAGCAGCCTTTCAGATAAATCTTTAGGGTGGGGGGAAGTAAAACGGATACGCTCCACTCCATCTATTTTAGCTATTAATTCCATAAGACGGCTAAAATCTATTCCTTCATAGTAATAGGAATTTACATTCTGTCCAAGCAATGTTACCTGTTTATATCCTTGTTTTGTCGCATTAGTTATTTCTTTTATTATTTCATAAGGAGAACGGCTGCGTTCTCTTCCGCGCGTATATGGGACGACACAAAAGGAACAAAAATTATTACATCCCCGCATGATTACAATTTTGGCGTCAACTCCGGATTCTCTCAGGGGTTCTATCCCAGAATAGAGTTCAGAGTCGGATAAGTTAATATCTTGTGGTTTTTCTTTTTTTAAAGAATTTGTAGAAGAGTTTGCTATTAACTCTGGAAGTCTTCTATAACTATCAGAGCCACATATGAAATCTATATTAAAATGTTTAATTTTAAACAACTCGTTACCAAGGTTTACAGGCAGGCATCCGAGTATTCCTATAATAACAGATTTGTCTTTCAATGCATAACGTATAGAATTTACTTGGCCATATATCTTTCTTACGGCAGATTCTCTTACGGCACAGGTATTAAGTAATATAATATCAGCCTCTTGTTCATTATCTATAAAGATATACCCAGCATTTGTTAAGATAGATTTAATGAGTTCGCTATCATATTCATTCATCTGACAGCCAAAGGTCCGCAGGTAGACTCTTTTCGGTGAATTTTTGTAAGTTCTTGATTTTTCTTGCATCGTGATTCCTTTTTTATCCTTAAATGGAGTATTAAATAGTTCAAAATTTTACATTACTTGACATTCTATAAAAAATTTTTTATTCGCCTTTTTATCCGCGAAGTTTTTTTATTTTACCACAAAACATATCTTCACCAACCAAATTCTCTAAATAGGCATTAGAAATTATGATTGCGTCTTTTTGTTTTCTTAGAGCTTATTTTTGAGTTTAGATAGGTTGGTTTCGTCACTTTCACCTAAAACCGGCTTTTCTATCGATTTTGGAAAGTCACACTTATCCATTGGTATACTAGAAGCCGTTTATTTGTGCCAATTAGGGGATAATTTTTGTAACCCCCGGCTCAATATCCATTGTTTTTAGCGTTCCATTTGTGTATTTAATATGGGTCGAGATAAGGCACAGAATAACGATGCCATCTTTCTTCTTTTATTAGTCCGATGATTTGATACTGATGAAACTCTGGTATATTTATAATTGCACTTCTACAAATAAATAAACCGGTGAAAGATACTTTTTAGTCTTTATCTTTTGCTCCTTGTCATAATACTTTTTATTTTAGACAATTTTGTCTATATAAATCCTATTTTTTAAGATATAGCCAATGAATTTAGTATAGAATTGTTTGTCAGTTCTTATCTTATATTTCTTCTTAACACCCAAAGACATTCCACCTTATAGCGAAAAGACTTTTGTTTTTAGGGGGCGTGTTGCTTGCTTCGATGAAGAATTAGATTATTGCACACAGGGTGCAATATATGTTATACTATTGCCATGAGTGCCTTACCTGTTGTAAAAGATAAGTATTCTATACTGCTAAAGCATATAAAGCATGAGATAGCCAAAGGTTTAGAGCGGGCTAAAGAAGCCTATAATCAGCAAAAGCTTATTACCTACTGGAGAATAGGGGAAGCTATATCTAAGCACCTTCTAGAGAATAAAACCAGGGCTGATTATGGAAGGCAATTATATGCGCGGCTCTCACAAGACCTTAGTATAGGAGAACGCCTGCTTTATCAAATAACACAGTTTTATAACGCTTATCCAAACCTAAAGCCATCTCAAAATCTTAACTGGTCCCATTACAGGGTTTTAACCTCAATTAAAGACGAAAGGCAAAGAAATATTCTTGAACACAAAGCTGCAAATGAAAATTGGTCTAAAAGGGAGTTAGAAAGCTTCATAAAAGAGGATAGAGAAAAGAGCGCTAAAACCTTAAAGCCTAAAAGCAAAAGGCATAAAAGGCTTTCTGTTTTTAAAGGCAGGCTTTATACATACAGCATATTTAAAGACGATTACGCCAAAAATATCCTTATAGACTGCGGGTTTAATATCTACCATGAAACAGAAGTTGCCAATTTCAACGCTAAAATTGTCCAAACAGTTAAAACAAGCACAGGCTACAAGCTTGTTAAGTCCAATGCTACATATAGGCATCTATACACTTATAAGGCCTATGTTAAAAAGATTATAGACGGAGATACCATCTGGGTAATTGTCGATTGCGGATTTAAAACTTGGGTTCACCAGAAAATAAGATTTCGGGGAGTAGATGCCCCGGGAATTACCACGCAAAAAGGCCTTAAAGCTTTTAAATTTGTCAGCAGAGAGCTTAAAGGCTTGCCTTTTATTATAATCAAAAGCCACGGCCGTGATAAATATGACCGCTATTTAACAGATATCTTTTACTTAAAAGGAGAAAAAGACCCGCAGGTTGTTCTAAATAAAGGAATATTCTTAAACCAGCGGTTGTTGGACAAAGGATTAGCAGAAAGAGAATATTAAAAACTATTGCACTATAGCATAATAATACGTAGTATATACTACGTATTATTGGAGGTGTGCATGGCGTAAAAAACCAAAATTAACCCTCAAGCTTTCAGGCAAAAAAATTATTGTTGAGGATTGGAAAAGATGAGATTTTAAATATAGAATATGAGGAAGGGGAATATGAAGGAACAACTTTCTAGTTCAGATATAAAAAAAGTCTGTGATATTTTACGCCGTGATGATGGTGTCGGTCCTAATGATTATGTTGAGCAGTTGTCTTGGCTTCTCTTTTTGAAAGTATTTGAGAACGTTGAAGCCCAATTAAAGGAGCTTGCTGAGGCTGATAGAAAGAAGTATCAACCTATAATTGAAGAAGAATACCAGTGGTCGTCTTGGGCTTGTAAGGAATGGAAAGATAGAGATGAAGTTATTCATTTTGTTAATCGAAAGCTGTTTCCATATTTGCGTTCTTTGAAAGGAACGCGCGAGCGGGAAAAAGTAGGCGAGATATTCCGAGAGCTTTCCGGGAACAAAATCCGTTCTGCTTATACCATTCTGGATATCATAGATATTTTTAATGCTATTGAAATGCACCATTTCCAAGATACGCATCTGCTTTCGCAGGTTTACGAAGATATTTTGCAAGAGATGGGAAGTGAAGGCGGCTGGTCGGGTGAGTTTTATACGCCGCGTCCGGTAATCCGGTTGATGGTAAAAATCATTAACCCTAAAATCGGGGAAGTTATTCTGGACCCATTTACCGGCTCAGGCGGTTTTTTGATAGAGAGCTTTAAATATATGCAAGAGCAAAACCCAAGAATGGGCGTAAAGGAATGGAATATTTTGCAAAATAAGACCTTCTACGGCCAAGAAAAAAAGCCCCTTCCTTATCTTATTGGCACGATGAATATGATTTTGCACAATATTCTTGTGCCAAATATTATTCGCGCAAATACCTTTATGGAAGATGTGCATAATATTTCAGAAAGCAGAAAAGTAAAAATAATTTTGACCAATCCCCCCTTTGGAGGTATGGAGGATAAAAGCGTTTCAAACAATTATCCAATTCAGTTATCAGCTACTGAAGGGCTTGCTTTGCAGTATGTTATAAGAAGGCTAAAAGCTGGCGGCAGATGCGGCATTGTCTTACCGGAAGGGCAGATTTTATTTGGTGGCGGAGCATTTGCTAAAATCCGCGAGGAGCTTTTGGATAAATGCAATGTTACAGCGATTATTTCTTTGCCCCAAGGCGTTTTTACCCAGATGGGCGCAGGTGTTAAGACTAATTTAGTTTTCTTTGAAAAAACCGGAAGCACTAAAGAAATCTGGTATGGTGAAGTTGAAGGAAAATTTACTAAAAAGAAGATAATCCAAGACAGTCATTTAGAAGATGTTTTTAAGAAATGGAAGAAACGGGAAATCTCAGAAAATAGCTGGATTGTGCCGATAGAAAAAATTAAAGAAAATAACTTTGACTTATCACCGAAGAATCCGAATAAGATTAAAGCAGAAGAATTACCAGGACCAGAGGTATTGTTAGAGCGTATAAAAAAATCTCAATACGAAACAATCAATATTCTAAAAAATATCAGGAATTTTATTAAATGAAAAAAGAGAATTTTAAAAGTTGGAAAGAATTTGCTCTATCAGACGTTTGTAATGTTTTTTCTGGTACATCTGCTCCTCAAGCTAAAGAATATTTTTCTCCAACTGGCAAGCCTTTTATTAGGGTTAGTGATTTAGCTGTGTTTGGAAGAACAAATAATTTAATTTCATGTAGAGATCGAGTCAGTGAGCGCGCTGTCAAGGAAAAGCGTTTAATCCTTGCTCGCAGAGGTACTGTTTTATTTCCAAAAAGTGGGGCTGCCATTTTAAATAATAATAGGGCATTACTAGGTATAGACGCATATATAGTTAATCATTTAGCTGCAATTACTCCTAGAAAAGCTATAGATAGTCGTTTTCTTTTTTATCTTTTTTGTGGCATTGATATGCGTCAATACATCCCAAATCCTAGTTATCCTTCTTTGAATTTATCTGCATTAAAACAAATGAAAGTGTTTTTGCCTACAATTGACGGCCAGCCTGATATTGCTGAGCAAAAGCGCATTGCTGATAAATTGGATAAACTTTTTGCTGAGATAGATAAGGCCATCAAAAATACGCAAGCGGCATTAGAATATGCGGAAAAGATATTGCAGAGTGAATTGCAGAAAATATTTGGTGGGGAAATCTCTGCTAATTGGGGATATGAACGAATAGGGAAGGTATGCGATGTTTTTTCAGGGACGTCTGCGCCTCAAGACAGAGCATATTTTTCTGCAGAAGGTAAACCATTTATTAGAGTTAGTGATCTTGCGGTTTATGGTAGGACAAGCAACTTGGTGTCGTGTAGAGATTATGTGAATGAACAGGCTATTAAAGAAAAACGGCTAGTTTTGGCTCAAAAAGGTACTGTGTTGTTTCCAAAAAGTGGGGCTGCCATATTAAATAATAATAGAGCCTTGCTAGGTGTAGATGCATATATAGTTAATCATTTGGCCGCAATTACTCCTATGGGAAATATAGATAGTCGCTTCCTTTTTTACTTTCTTTGTAATATTGATATGGCTCAATATATTCCTAATCCAAGCTATCCCTCTTTAAGATTGTCAGAAATAAAACAAATTAAATTATTTTTACCGGTTAAAAACGGCCAGCCTGATATTGCTGAGCAAAAGCGCATTGCTGATAGGTTAGATAAACTTTATATGCAAGTAGAACAACTAAAAGTAAAATATAAAGAACAATTAGACTGCTGGTTTAAATTAAAGCAGTCTTTGCTTAATAAAGCATTTCAAGGAGAATTGTAAATTATGGGATTATCTGAAGCAGATGTAAAAGCAAAATTAATTGATCCAAAGATTCACGATTGCGGGTGGAAAGAAGACTATATTGTTCGCGAATACCGTATTGCCGATGACCGCTTTTTTGTAGAAGGTGAAGAATTTAAACGTCTGCCTACTGCAAAGTCGGCAGATTATGTTTTGCGATACAAGGATGTTATTATTGCTATTATTGAAGCCAAAGCCGAAGATGAGGAGCCTCAAAAGCATTTAAGCCAAGCCGAAGATTATGCTAAACGACTTGATGCTGTATTTGCTTACATTTCTAATGGCAAGAAGACTATTCTTTATGACCGGCGGACCTTAAAGACCGAAGATGTTGACAGGTTTCTATCGCCTGAAGAAATTTATCAAATTTATATTCAATGGAAAGGCATATCTAATGTTAAAACCGATGCTTTGCATTATCCTTGCTGGGTATCTGGTGTTAAGCGTTTACGCGCCTATCAGGATACAGCAGTAAAAGCAGTTATTGAAAATATACTTAAAGGCAATAAAAAAACGTTGCTTACAATGGCAACCGGCACAGGCAAGACTTTTACTGCTTTTCAAATTGTATGGAAGCTAATCAAGTCAAAACATTTTTTTAAGGTTTTATTTTTAACCGACCGTGTTTTCTTGAAAGATCAAGCCCATGATAATGATTTTGCGCCTTTTCTGGAGCGCCATCAAGACGATAGATTTAAAATAGAGAATGGGAAATTCAATAGGCACCGCAGCGTTTATTTTTCCACCTACCAAACGCTTTTTACTAATGATTTCTACAAGACTATCCCTAAAGATTTCTTTGATTTGATAATTATCGATGAATGCCACCGTTCACGTTATGGCGATTGGGGTGTTATTCTTGATTATTTTAATGCTGCTTATCATCTTGGTATGACCGCGACCCCTAAGCGCGAAGATAATATTGATGTCTATGATTATTTTGGTGAGCCGGTATTTGAGTATAGTATGGGGCAGGCGATAGATGACGGATATTTGGTGCCTTACAAAATTTATAAGATAACTACAAACCTTTATAGGGAAGGGTTAGATGTCTCACAGGCGGAGGAAGTCATTTATGACGATGAGGTTGAGCCGGAGAAGGTAAAAGATTTCTATGAACCTTCAGAATATGAGCGCATTGTTACAATACCAGACCAAATAACATTGATGGCTAAAAAGGTTATTAATATTTTGGACCGGACAGAGCCATTTGGAAAAAGTATTGTTTTTTGTGTGGATATGGAGCATGCCCAACAGGTTAAAGACAAGCTTAATGAGTTAAAAGCTACTGAAGAATACGCTTCACGAATTGTCTCTGAAGATAAAGATGATATGAGTAAGTTTAGGGATAAAGAAAAGCCGATGCCGGTGATAGCCACGACAGTGGATTTGCTTTCAACAGGCATAGATATACCGCATGTTAAAAATATCATTTTTATGCGGCCTATTTCTTCAAAAGTTTTGTTCAAGCAGATTATCGGACGCGGGTCGCGTTTATTTGAAGGTAAAGGATTTTTTAGAATTGTTGATTTCACTAATGCTTCGCGGTTAATTGACGACTGGGATATTCCCAAACCGCCGCCTCCGCCGCCAGAACCTCCGGAGGAGCCTAAACCGCCTTATGATAAATTATTTTTTGGCTTAGTTGTTAATGAACGTGACGAGGAAGCTGTAAGTAAAGCCTGCGTGAAAGCAAAGTTGGGCCGGTGGTTTAAAGAAGGTTTTACCGATGATAAAGGATTCTTTAAGCTTTTTGGATTGCCGTCTAATGAAACAGTTAAAATTTCTATTGAGAAAGACGGATTTAAAAAGTTACATCGGCGCATAAAACCGCAAAAGTCTGAGGAAGAAAATCCTTACGAGTTTAGATTGAAGCCGCAGAAAGAGGGAAGCAAAATAAAAGTTAAAGGCGTTGAAGTTACCATTGACGAGGAAATCGAGATTGAGTTTGAGGGCAAGAAATTTTCTTATGCTCAGTATCGAAAGTACTCAAAAGATTTTATTAACGAAAAGTTACATTCAACAAAGGATTTGCGGGATATTTGGCTTGATGCCGAAAAAAAAGAAAGGTTTATGCGCGATTTAGAGGCGAAGAATATTAATATCAATCTTATAAAATCTCTGGATAACTTAAACGATAGCGACAGTTTTGATGTTATCGCGCATATCGCTTTCAATGCGCCATTATTGACGCGGGAAGATAGGGTCAAGCAGTTTATTCGCGAAAACAGTGAGTCTATAAGCCAGTTTGGTGAGACGATAAAAGAGGCGGTGTTTGATTTGTTAGACAAATATAGATATAGTGGAGAAGAAAGCCTATCTGCTCAATCTTTTATGATGCCAAATATGTATGCTAAAAAAGAAGCGGTGCAGAAAGGTTATCCTAAGGGAATTGGCGGTTTTCTGTCTTTTCTAAAAGACAAGATTTATGAGGTTGTATAAAGTTTTATTAGCTTGAAGGAGGGCCTATGTCTGGCGGAGGATTTTTATCAAGTTTATAGATAAAGACGGAAAATCAGAAGATCACCGCTGTTATGAGGTAACCTTTAGTTTTGACGCATGGACATATAAGTTAAATAATGAAGAATCGAAGCATTTTTCACCATTAACAAAGATAGAGGTTATATCGGAGGAGAGCTAGGTTTTTCACCGTTGAAACCATAATGTTGATGTGTTCTTGAGAAAAATAAATATGGATGAAGATTTATTAATTTGTGGTATAATGGGGGTGTTATGGAGATTAATTTAAACGCAGTTAAATTGCCTAAGAAAATAGATCCTTGTCCAATTCTTGAAGCAGTAGTTGAATTTCGCTTTGAATCTCCATTCCCTTATGACGCTATTTTTGGTATTGTGTATAATGAATTCAAAAGCGATTTTTCAAGCTTACAAGAACTTCCAATTCTGCAACTTCCCGAAGTAGTTAGACGGCAAGATCCAGCGCTTCGATATAAACCATATTATAAATTATCATCTAAAGATAAGAAGTTTTTGTTTCAAGTTGGAGCTCGGGTTTTTTCTTTAATTAATTTAAATCCATATGATGGATGGGCAACTTTTTCTATTAGATTAAAAGATCTTTTAGATCGAATTGAAAAGATATCCATTGTAGATAAATATACACGTGTTGGAATACGTTATATTAATGGATTTGATTTTAATATTCTTGAGAAAATAAATCTTTCTCTTAATATTTCTAACGAGCAACTGACAGAATTTGATTCAACAATCCGTATAGAATTTCCGTCAGGAGAATTTATTAGCACCTTACAAGTGATTAATAACGCTCAAGTTAAGAAAACCGAAGGTATTGTTAAAGGCTCAATAATTGATATTGATACTTTTATTAATAATCCTGTGAAGCCTATTCTTGAGGTAGTTAAGCAAGGACACAATGAAGAAAAGAAGTTATTTTTTACTTTACTCAAAAAAGATTTTATAGAAAAAGAATTAAATCCGGAGTATTAATATGTCACCAGTTCTTGAGGCTATGCCGCCTAAAAAGACATCAACATCGTCTAGTTATTATAATGAGTGGTTAAACTTTTTGGATGAAGATGCTTTTGTCATCGAGACCAAACAAACTAAATTTCCCGATTTATCCGAATATATTATTGAACGTCCCGATAGTAGTTGGACGTTGATTGATAGCGAAACTTCAGGAAGTGAAAAATCTGTTGGGCAACTAGAATCAGATGTTGTAGATGATGTTGAAAGCCCGCGTATGTATGCAAAGAATGAGTTTGTTGTTAATTTGATTATTGAGCGTATTGAGAGAGGTAGTCCTTCTCTTTGTGATGAGGAGGAGCTATGAGTGCAAATTCTACTAGCTGCACATACCCATGGTATACGCAAGTTGATTCCACAGAACCAATTCAGCAAGGTGATTTTGTTTTAAAGTGTCAGATTATACAGCCTAGTATCGAAGCAAAAAGAGCAGGCCAGAGTATAAAGGCAGTCGTTAAGGAATATAATGTGATTGTTATGAGCCAGTCTTGTGATTTAGCCAATGATAAGATTGATTTAGTTTTAGTGTGCCCTTTTTATTCATTAACAGAGCTTGGAGAAATTTACTCAGAATATAAATCTGCCGGGAAAAAAGAGAAGCTACGTCGAGGGCATATTTTGGGTATGCATTTACTTAACGAGTGTAATATCAATGGATTTAAAGATTTCTTGGTTGTAGATTTCAAAAGCGTTTATGCTGTGCCTCTACCTTTCCTAAAACAAATCGTTTCTGATAGAATTAATCGTAAAAGGTTATTACCACCTTATAGAGAGCATTTGTCACAAGCGTTTGCTAGATTCTTTATGCGTGTTGGTTTGCCTGTTGATATCCCAGCTTTTAAATAATATTAATTTCTCCCTCGGCAATCGCAGTCCCCATTATTGCAAGCAATAACGGGGCGCGCGTCCGGCTGCAATCTTTCGGATTTCCGCAGCGCCCGGCGCCTGTCCCGTTAATGCGGAGCATTTTACCGGATGCGCTTGCCTTCACCCCGTTAGAGAATATATAATAAAGGTATGTTTTATGTTTACGTGTTGCAAAGCCAAAAAGACGGTAAGTGGTATACAGGTGCAACTAACGATTTAAAGAAACGTCTTAAAGAGCATAATGAAGGTAGAGTTTTGGCAACTAAAGACAGACGTCCGTTAGAATTGATATATTACGAGGCATGCATAAATCAACAAGATGGCTTTGCAAGAGAAAAGTATCTTAAAACAGGAATGGGCAAACGTTATATTAGAAATAGGTTGAGGCGTTTCTTCGCTGGCAATATTCTCTAACGGGGTGAACCCCTAAGATAAACAAGGAATAAAAAACCTAATTTTCCGTCCGACGAGATTTAAAAAGATTCTTGCCCCGTTAGAAACGCAGTTTTTAACGGGGAGGAAGGGTCTCATAACCACGCTACGATTACAAGATAAGGCATTGGAGTAGTTGTCCGCCGGTCCATGCGGGCAAACGAACGAGCCGTCAAACCGAGGCAAACACTTGCTCAGGAATCGCCTACGGACCCACCAATATAGGCTTTTGCCAGTGTGAGATCCTTCTAAATATTAAATTCCTATCAGTTATTCCTTTGCGAAGAACAAAAAGAGTTCTTGCCCTAAAGACATTTATCTTCAATAGAAAATTTTGTCATTTCATTGGTTAATTAAAAATATTGACAAAGGTATTAGTTAGGCATATAATGTGAATATGCATTCACATAAAAGAGAATTTTATATGAAACATAGAAAGCTAAAAACTGAGGTTCGCAGGGCGCAAATAGTAAATGCTGCCTTTGAGATTATTGCTAAAAATGGTGTTAAAGCATTGACAATCGCTTCTATTGCTGAAAGGGTTGAGATTGCTAACAGTAATGTTTATCGGCATTTTTCAAGTAAACAAGAGGTGATCGATGCAATAATTACACAGATTGAACATAGTTTGCAGCAAATTTTATCCCAGTCTTTGCGGAAATATAGTTTGCCAAGCAAATCACTTGAGGTAATTTTTTTCAGTCATATAGAATTCATAGAAAAACACAAAGGTATCCTTCGTATTGTATTTTCAGATGATATGTATTCAGGGAACAAAAAAGTAATTATGAGGTTAAAGAATATTATGAAGAAATATAGGTCCCAGATAAAGAAAATTTTAAGCTTAGGAATCCTAAATAATGAATTTGACCCAAATTTGGATATTGAAGCTGCCTCTATAGTATTTTTGGGACTTATTCAATCAATAATGTTACAGTGGAGGTTGTTTGGTTATTCTTTTTCTCCTAAAAAGAAAGGTAAACAGATATGGAATGTTTATTTAAGAGGGATACTTTTAAGATAGTTTTAATGGTTTTAGTCTGTCTTTTATCAAATGTTATCCTCCTATATGCAGAAGTTAAAAAGAGTAGGCGGGTATCGTTATCCTTTAAAAAGGCACTCCAGTTAGCTTTTAAACATAACAGGGATATCGCTGTGCAAGAAAATGAGATCAGGATAACAGAGGCAAAGCTTTTAGAAGCCAAAGGTAAATTTTTACCCCAGATTGATTTTGATAGCTCATATATACATAGAGATTCTGTAATGAATCTTGGATTATCACAGGGGAAGGATTCAGATAAGGATCTAGGTGTATTTGTAGGTTACGAGGATGAAAAGTCAGTAGGCATATCAGTTAAGCAACCAGTATTTGAAGGCGGTAGCAACATGGCAAACTTAAGGCAGGCAAAGCTTGAGTTAGAGATGCAACGTGAGAGGTTACGTGCTTTGAGACTTTCAGTTGAATTTGAAACTAAGCGACTATATTATGGTATCCTTCTTGCTCAGGATTCTGAACGGATAGCAGAGGAGCTATTGAATCAAGCAAAATCCCATTATGAGATCGTTAAAAAAAAGTTTAAAGAAGGAACAGCCTCAAAATTTGACTTGTTTCAGGCAAAGGTTCAAGTGTCTAAGGTTTTTCCAAAAGTTGTGAGGGCAGAAAATTCCAAGAAGTTTATCATTTCCGAATTTAAAAAATTGATAGGATTAAAACAAGAAGATTACATAGTATTAAAAGATGAATTAACATATTCGTTTATAGATTTAGATGAAAATAGGTTTTTAGAAATTGCCTATAAGAGGAATCCTGAACTTATTATCAAATCTCTTAATGTAAAGCTTGGGAGAAACAATATCTCCATTGCAAAGGCAGCCAGTAGGCCACATATTAATGTAAATTTCAACTGTGCTTATAGATCAGATGATGTTACAGATATGTTTAATTCAAGACATAATAATTGGAATGTTGGAGTTGTTGTTAGCTTGCCTTTGTTTGATAGGTTTTCTGCTAAGGCAAAGGTAGAGAAGGCAAAGGCCCGTTATTCTCAAGCCGAATTAAGGGAGTCGGATAATAAGAGAGCCATTGCTCTGAGTATAAAGAAGGCGTTATTGGATTTACGGCAGGCCCAAGTTATTATTAAGTCTCAGAAAGAAGTTCTTAAGGAAGCAGAGGAGGCGGTCAAGATTGCAGAGGCAAGGTATAGAAATGGGGTCGGCAGAGGGATAGATGTTTTAGACGCGCAGGTTTCTTTAAGCCAGATAAAAAATAATCTCAGTCAGGCTATATACGATTATGTAATGGCTGAGTCCTATTTGAATAAAGTTGTTGGTGGTAATTTATTTATGGAGGGAAAATATGAAGAGTAAGCTAAAAAATGTGTTAGTAGTTTCATCTATTTTGGTCGTTTTGATAGTGGTGTTTTTTTGTTATGTGAGGAATAAAGAGAGCGCTATGTCTCATTCTATATTTGTATCAGGAGTGATCGAGATGACACAGATACCTTTGTCATTTCAGGTCGCAGGGAGAATAGAGAAGATTTTTGTGGATGAGGGAGTATTTGTTAAAAAAGGGCAGATTCTAGCCCAATTGAATAAGGATGAGTTTGTAGCATTAAAGTCAAAGGCAGAGGCAGAATATAAAGAAGCCACACTTAATTTTGAGAGGCTTAAGGAGGATTTTCGCAGAGCAGTAAATCTTTATAAGGCAGGAGCAATTACAAAGCAACAGAGGGATGCTATAGAGACAAGTTATGAAATGGCCAAAGCAAAGGTTGCTAAGTTAAAGGCAGCTTTAGATTTGGCTAAATTAAAGTTGAGCTATACGAATTTGTATTCTCCTATGGATGGTTTTATTATCATAAAAAGTGCAGAGGAGGGGCAGTTGATTCAGCCGGGGGCAATTATTTTTACCTTACTAGATTTAAAACATCCATGGCTGACAGCATATATTAATGAGACTGATTTAGGTAGGGTTAAATTAAATCAGGAAGTAAATGTAAAGACAGATACATATCATGGCAAGATATACAAAGGTCGAATATCTTTTATTTCTCAGGAGGCCGAATTCACGCCTAAGTATATACAGACAAAGGAAGAAAGGGTTAAGTTAGTATATAGGATAAAAGTGGACCTGAATAACCAATCCTTAGAATTAAAACCCGGAATGCCTGCAGAGGCATATATACAGATGGAGTGAGTGGCTATGAATATTATGATAGAAACAGAAAAATTAACAAAAAAGTTTGGTTCAACAGTGGCAGTTGATTCTCTCGACCTTAAGATAGAGGAAGGGGAGATTTTTGGTCTTGTAGGCCCGGACGGAGCTGGCAAGACTACGACGATGCGGTTGTTAACGGGAATATTAGAGCCTACATCTGGAAAAGCTAATGTTGGAGGATATGATATACTCAAAGATGCAGAGCGAATAAAACATAATATAGGTTATATGTCTCAGAGATTTGGTTTGTATCCTGATTTGACGGTTTTGGAAGACATTAATTTTTATGCGGATATTTACTCTGTAGCTAAAGCAGAAAGGCGTGATAAAATCAAGAGACTTTTAGAGTTTTCAAATTTAACTCCATTTAAAAATAGACTCGCGAGAAATCTTTCAGGTGGCATGAAACAAAAACTAGGCCTTGCTTGTGCCCTTGTTCATACTCCCAAAATACTTTTTTTAGACGAACCAACAAATGGGGTAGATCCAGTCTCTAGAAGGGATTTCTGGCGAATACTTTATCAATTATTGAAGGATAAGGTTACCATATTTTATTCTACATCGTATTTAGATGAAGCTGAGAGGTGCAAACGCGTTGGCTTGATGCATAGAGGGAGACTTTTAAGGTGTGATGCTCCTGAGAAAATAAAGGATGAGCGTAGTGCTGACAGTCTTGAGCAGGCCTTTATATCTATCATAAAGGAGTATGACAATGAACTCTGAAAATGCAGTTGAGGTAAAGAATCTGGAGAAAAGCTTTGGCGATTTTGTGGCTGTTAATAGGATTAGTTTTGAGGTGAAAAAAGGAGAAATATTCGGATTTTTGGGGCCTAATGGTGCTGGCAAGTCTACTACCATTCGTATGTTATGTGGAATACTTACTCCTACTTCAGGGGAAGGATATGTAGCAGACTTTAATATTATAACCCAGCAGGAAAGTATAAAAGAACATATAGGTTATATGTCGCAAAAGTTTTCGTTGTATGACGATTTAACGGTTGAGGAAAATATAGATTTTTATAGCGGTATCTATAGGATAGCTTTTGATAAGAAGCAAATAAGGAAGCAATGGGTTATAAAGATGGCTGGATTGCAAGGTTTGGAATCTGTGCAGACGAAATTGTTATCAGGAGGTTGGAAACAGCGGCTTGCCTTAGGATGTGCTATTTTACATGAACCAAAGATTCTTTTTTTAGATGAACCTACATCGGGAGTCGATCCTATATCCCGCAGGCAGTTCTGGTCTCTTATCAATTCTATGGCCCGAGAATCTGTAACTGTGTTTGTTACTACCCATTATATGGATGAGGCAGAGAATTGTGATAGGATTGCGCTTATCTATAAAGGAAATATTATTGCCTTGGGAACTCCTATTCAGTTGAAAACAGAGTTTATGAAAGAAGAGGTTTTAAAACTTGTCATTGATAACCCTGAAGAATGGATTGAGTCACTGACGCAGTTGAACGCTGTTAAGGAGGTTGCATTATTTGGCAATACATTGCATGTTGTTGCAGATAATGGGCAAACAGCAGTCGACAATATTAATAGATTTTTGTTTGAGAATAAGATATCTAATTTCGAAATAAAACAGATACAACCCTCACTAGAAGATGTTTTCGTTTCTTTAATAGAGGAGTATGATGCTAAGCAGGAGATAGTAGCGTGAATGTAAGTAGAGTCATTGCTATTGCCAAGAAGGAGTTTATACATATCTTTAGAGATCCGCGAAGTCTAGGCATGGCTATTGCAATTCCTATGTTACTGTTGATCTTGTTTGGGTATGCCTTAACCGTTGATGTAGATAATGTGGCTTTGGTTGTATGGAATCAGGATAAAGGACAAGAATCTACTGATTATATATTAAATTTCGCAGCATCTAAGTATTTTAATGTGGTAGCATATGTTGACAGTTACGATGAGTTGCAGAGATTTATAGATGAGTCAAAGACATTTATTATGGCACTGGTTATCCCTTATAATTTTTCCAGGAAGCTAAATTCTAACCAGAGTGTTGAGCTACAGTTATTGGTAGATGGCAGTGATTCTAATACAGCAACCATTGCTATAGGTTATGCCACAGCGATTAGCGCTAAATACAATAAAAGATTGCTTATTCAAAGAATGGCTGAGAAGGGTATAAAGTATAGATCTCCAATTGATCTCCGAGAGAGGGTATGGTTTAATCCAGATTTAAAGAGTAAAAATTATATCATTCCGGGATTAATTGCTGTGATAATGATGGTTATCGCAGCTTTGTTGACTTCTTTAACGATAGCAAAGGAATGGGAGATGGGGACGATGGAGCAGTTGATAGCAACTCCTATAGACCCCAGAGAACTTATTGCTGGCAAGCTTTTGCCTTATTTCTTAATAGGTCTTTTTGATGTTGCGGTGGCTGTGGTGATGGGGCAGTTTTTGTTTCATGTGCCGTTACGTGGTAGTGTTGCTTTACTTTTTATATTAAGCGGCTTTTTTTTTGCGGGCGCGTTAAGTTTGGGGCTCCTTATTTCTATTGTAGCTAAAAATCAGCTTGTTGCTAGTCAGGTCGCAATGGTTACGACATTTCTGCCAGCATTTTTGCTTTCTGGTTTTATGTATACCATATCGAATATGCCAACTCCTATACAGGTCCTTACTCATTTTATTCCTGCTCGTTATTTTGTAGTGATACTCAAAGGGATTTATTTGAAAGGAGTGGGGCTTAGGGTGTTGGCTATGCAAGCATTTTACCTATTATTGTTTGGGTTTATCACAATGAGACTGGCAAGTAAGAAGTTTAAAAAGAGAGTTTGTTAAATGTTTGAGCGCGTAAAACACATCCTTATAAAAGAGTTTATCCAGATATTTCGCGATCCAAGAATGAAGGCGGTTATATTTATTATGCCTATTATACAGGTCATGGTTTTTGGTTATGCTGTAACCACAGATGTAAGCAATATATCCATTGCAGTATACGATTTGGACAAGACTGCACAAAGTCGTGCTTTGATTAGGGCGTTTAGTTATTCAAGATATTTTAGTATAAAGGCAGATATTTCCTCACAGCAGGAACAGCAGATGGTAATTGACAAATCTATTGTAAGTGCGGTTATTCGTATAAATAGGGGATTTGCTCGTGATATTAATTCGTCTCATACAGCCAAGATTCAGATGATCGTTGATGGTACAGATTCTAATACTGCTGCGATAATTTTAAGCTATGCCAATCAAATTATAGAAAAGTATTCCATGAAATTAGCCAAAAACTTAAGAATTTCACTTAACACCGTGCTGGTATCACCGAAAGTTGCCCTAAGGACACGCGCTTGGTTTAATGAAGAACTGAAGTCAAGGAATTTTTATGTGCCAGGAGTAATTGCATTGATTGTGATGGTAATAACCCTTCTTTTGACTTCTATGGCTATTGTCAGGGAGAAAGAGATCGGCACTATTGAACAACTTATTGTCAGCCCTATTAGATCCTTTGAACTTATACTTGGTAAGCTTATTCCTTTTTCGATTATAGGGTTGCTTGATGCCATTATAGTGACTGTGGTTGGTATTTTTTGGTTTGATGTCCCGATAAAAGGTAGTATGTGTTTGCTTCTGGTATCTACATGCCTATATCTTTTGACCACCTTAGGAATTGGATTGTTCATATCAACGATAGCCTCGACACAGCAAGAAGCAATGATGTCGACATTCTTTTTTTACTTTCCGGCAGTGTTGCTTTCAGGGTTTATGTTTCCAATAGCAAACATGCCCAAACTGATACAATACATTACATATCTTAACCCACTTAGGTATTTTCTGGTTATTTTAAGAGGCATTTTTTTAAAAGGAAGTGGAGTTGATGTTCTTTGGCCGCAGATGTTAGCACTTCTGTTTATGGGGGTGGGGATTCTTTTTTTGAGTTCATTGAGATTTCAGAAACGGTTGGGATAGACTTCCTTTCATTTTAAGCAGTGGTTGTTTTTATATAAACAAAGAATAAAAAATCTAATTTTCCGCCCGATGAGATTTAAAAAGATTCTTGCCCCGTTAGAAATCTATTTCTAACGGGGTAAACCTTATTAAGAAAAAAATGTGCGAAGCACAAATCCCGACGAAGGCAGGGTGGTCGAGGAAAGCTATAATAACAACGTTACGATTACAAGATAAAGTGTTCTATCAGTTGCTTGTCGGTCCATGCGGGCAAACGAACGAGCCGTCAAACCGAGGCAAACACTTGCTCAGGAATCGCCTACGGAGAGACGCATTGGATTGTTTCAGGGAAAAATAAACAAGATTTTACAATATATTGTAAAGCCTCTATAAAAGCTCAACCAAGTATGTAAAAAAGAAACTTTTTGTTTGTATTTCTCTTTCAATGTAGGATGAAATGTAGAATAAACTATTTTTTAAAGAACGATAGACTTAATAAGGCAAATGTTATATTATTAATAAAATATATGTAACCTAAACTAAAATTTTATTAGTTTTTTTACGTGCTTGGAATAAATATTGAATATTAAAATTATACAAATAAATCTTTACATAAAAACAATATTTGATATAAGTAAAATTTAGGGTTGCATTAAATGAAAAAGAATTTATAATAGAGTTCTGTTAATGGAGGGCCATTAGCTCATCTTGGTAGAGCATCTGACTCTTAATCAGAGGGTGGCAGGTTCGAGTCCTGCATGGCCCACCATTTATAAATATAAAATAAATAATATAATAAATATTTAAAGATAGTGTCATATAACCATTGCGTGGAGAAATAGTAGATTCCTATTGATTCTTTATGCAAGATGAAAAAATACCCATCCCACAGAAAAACACACCTATGGAGCCATATATATATTTTATTAAGACTACTATGGTGAAGAATGGCTCGATATTCCCTCAAATTATAATAAGAAATGGTGATAATGGGAGATTTGTGGGTGTTATATATGTTAACTGAAGGAGATTACTTTGCAGAAAGATATAAATATTGATGCCCTAAAGGCATTAGCATGTCAGGTAAGGCGAGATATCTTAACAATGACGAACTCAGCTGGTTCGGGGCATCCAGGAGGTTCATTATCTGCAGTAGAAATACTGATTTGCCTTTATGGGTATAAAATGCGCCATAAACCTGATAATCCCCACTGGGAGGATAGGGACATACTTATAGTATCAAAAGGTCATATTACACCTGCAATATATTCGGTTCTTGCCCATTATGGATATTTCCCATTAGAAGAATTGAAGACATTTCGTAAATTTAAAAGCATGCTTCAAGGGCATGTACATGTAAAGGTGCCAGGGATAGAATTTAATACTGGGTCTTTAGGCCATGGATTATCGGTAGCTTGTGGTGCTGCAATGGGTGCAAGACTTTTAAAAAAGGATTCAAATATATATTGTTTATTAGGTGATGGAGAAGTACAAGAAGGTTCTGTATGGGAGGCTGCAATGACCGCCTCACACCATAGCTTGGACAATCTATGTGCAATTATAGATTATAATAAAGTCCAAGAAAATGGACCGACAAATGAAATAAAAAATATCGAACCTTTAGCTGAGAAATGGAAAAGTTTTGGTTGGTATGTTAAAGAGGTGATAGGACATAATTTCAAAAGTATTATTGATGCCCTTGATGAATTTGGTACGATAAAAGACAAGCCTTTTATGATTATAGCACATACTATTAAAGGAAAGGGTATATCTTTTATGGAAGGTGATAGAAAATGGCATGGTAAAGCTCCAGACGATGCTCAGTTAAAGGAGGCACTTGAAGAGTTGGAGGGTATATGTCAGAAATGATACCCACTAGAAATGGGTTTGGTGAGGAACTTGTTGAGATAGGCAAAAGTAATAGTAAGCTGATTGTTCTTTCTGCAGATTTAGAAGATGCCACCCGTGCTGAATATTTTAAAGAACAGTTCCCTAACCGATTTTTTAATGTAGGTATTGCAGAACAGGACCTTATTGGCGTTTCTGCGGGCCTTAGCCTGTATGGCTTTATTCCTGTTGCCTGTTCATTTGCTGTATTTATGACTAACCGTGCATACGACATGATTCGTATGGACATTTGCTATAACAACAGGAATGTAAAGATAGTCTGTTCTCACACTGGCCTTACTGTAGGAGAAGATGGGGCATCGGCTCAATGCCTGGAGGATTTTGCCCTGATGCGGGTCCTGCCTAATATTAAAGTAATATGTCCGGTTGATGCAATTGAGGCAAGGAAAGCAACACGGGCAATTATCGATGAAGAGGGGCCAATGTATATGCGTACCAGTCGGGCTCCGTTTCCGGTGATAACAAAAGAGGAGGATGAATTTGTTATTGGTAAGGCTAATGTCATTAGGGAAGGCAGTGATTTAACTATAATAGCTTGTGGTATTATGGTTTCTGAGGCACTTAGTGCAGCTATGATGTTAGAGAAAGAAGGCATAATGGCAAGAGTTATTAACATGCATACTATAAAGCCTATAGATAAAGATATCATTATTCATTCGGCAAAAGAGACAGGGGCTATTGTAACTGCTGAAGAACATCAAATTAATGCAGGCTTAGGAAGTGCGGTAGCTGAGGTATTAGCATTACATACACCCGTTCCTATAGAGATGATAGCAGTACAGGATAGCTTCGGAGAATCAGGTACTCCACAGCAGCTACTTGAGGCATATCATTTGAAAGATAAAGATATTATAGAGGCAGCTAAAAGGGTGCTTACAAGGAAATAATAGTATCTTTAACTATTCTGCACAAATCAACAAGGTTGAATTGTGAAATATGTGAGTTTGTTGTTGATATACATGATTTAAAAGGAGAATAAGTATATGGGAAAGACAACAATACATCAGTTACATGATTACGGCCAGAGTATTTGGCTTGATTATATTAGCCGGCCTATGATTATCTCAGGTAAGTTAAATGATTGGATAGATAAAGGGATATGTGGGGTTACATCAAATCCTGCTATATTTAATCAAGCTATAAGTAAATCTGATGCATATGATGAAAAGATTTCAGAGTTAAAGTCAGAAGGTAAAAGCCTTTTTGAGATATATGATGCGTTAACCATTGCTGATATTCAAAATGCAGCTGATGCATTTCTGAAGGTGTATGAAACTACAGATGGAGTTGATGGATATGTAAGTCTAGAAATAAATCCGCTACTTGCAAATAAAATAGAGGAACAAGTAAAGGAAGGTATGAGGTTATTTCGTACATTAAACCGCTCCAATGTAATGATTAAGGTCCCAGCAACAAAGGAGGGGCTAGTTGTTATTGAAAGGCTTACTGCAGCAGGTGTTAATGTGAATGCAACATTGATATTTTCTTGTCAACAGTATATAGATACTGCCAATGCATATATTAGAGGGCTAAAAACACTGGCAGAGACAGGGCATGATTTAAGCAAAATAAGATCTGTTGCTAGTGTATTTGTTAGCCGTATAGATTCTGTAGTTGATCAACTTATTGATAGTAAAATTCTAAAAGATAGTGATAAAAATGAAGTCCTTGCAAAAATGAAAGGTAAAGCAGCTATAAGTAATTGCAGGATTATCTTTGAGCAATCAAAAGCAATATTTTCTTCGGATAGGTTTAATCTTTTAAAAGAAAAAAATGCTAATATTCAAAGGGTACTATGGGCATCTACCAGCACAAAGAATCCAGAATATAGTGATATAAAGTATATAACAGAACTTGTTGCTAATAATACGGTCAACACTGTGCCTGAAAAGACTCTTAATGCCTTTCTTGATCATGGCAGGCCTGAGGAAACAGGATTTACTGTATCCGTTGAGGAAGCTGAACAAATAATCTCGTCTTTAAAATTATTTGATATAGATTTAGATGCAATTTGTATGGACCTATTAGTTAAAGGAGTTGAGGCCTTTGATGTAGCTTTTAAGTCTCTACTTGCTTCCATTGAATCTAAGACTATCTCTTGTTGTCCCATGTAAGTGTTATAGTATTTTTTTATAATTAAGTTGAAAATAGAACAGATTTTTATTTCTCTGAAAGGGAGATAGTATTTTATCAATAGCATGAAAAAGATATTAGTGTTTGAAAATTCACATAGTTTAACCAATCATTTGGTTAAACTATGGGTAAAATTGGCAAAAGAATCTATTAATAAGAGAAAATATTTTACAGTAGCAGTTACAGGTGGTAGAAGTCCTCTAGAATTTTATAGCCGGCTGTCAGAGGTTAGAGATTTTTCGTTATGGAGCAGAACACACATTTTTATAACAGATGAATGGTATGTGTCGCCTAATCATAAGCATAGTAATTTTAGGCTGATATCAGAATCGCTTTTAAGCTATGTTGATATACCTTATAAAAATATTCATCCGATAAAAACAGAGAAAACCTCTATTATATTTTCTGCTAAACAGTATGAGCAGGAGTTATGCTCTTTTTTTAAACTTCAAGAAGACGGTTTACCTGAATTTGATTTTATACTATTAGGCCTTGGAACAGATGGTCATATAGCATCATTGTTTCATGGAGAGTCAGAGGAAGAAGTAGAAAATGGTCGTGGACTCACCACAATTGTTTCTTATCCGCATATTCAATATAAACGTGTTACACTTACGATGCCAGTAATAAATAATGCAAAAAATGTTGTTTTTATTATAACAGGTACGCTGAAAGCTAAAATATTTGAAGAGATTTTAGTTGATAAAAGTAATAGCTCGTCTACAACTTATCTAGGCTCCATAAAAGGTAACTTGATATATATGATTGATAGTGTAGTTGGGAAGAATATAATAGCCCAAAGAGATTTCAATGATATGGGAAATTATATAGAGGTGATTTTATGAGTGGATTAAGCAATCGAAAGATAAGAACCATTATCTATACTTTAATAATGATAATAGGTATTGGGATGGCTGGCAGTGTATGGTGGATCTATTTCAAGCAACATAGATTTAAAGAATATATTGATAGAAAAGATGGTTTTTCTATACGATATCCTATTACATGGTCATATTCCAAAGATATTGATGGATCGGCTGTTGTATTTATATCACAATATGATAGTAGTATGGATTCTTTTAGGGAAAATCTAAGTGTAAATGTTTTGCCTTTACCAAATAAGAAATTGAGATTAGTCCCGTATACTCAGATGTATATTGAACAGATGAAGTATTTGTTTAAAGATAAAATTAGTATAGAAAAACCCAAATATAATATTTATCTAGGGAAATATAGGAGTGCTAGTGTTGTTTATACTGTAAAAATGCCCCAAAATAATATTAAGTATATGTCTATATGGACGCTACAGAATGGTAAAAGTTATATGTTAACCTATGCAGCATATCCTGATAGGTATAACTTTTATTTGGATAAAGTGAAAAAGATGATTAAATCTTTTAAGATAATAAAATAGCAGTGATATGGAACCAATATGTCCTGTTTTTGGAAAATGCGGGGGATGCCTTTATCAGGATATTTCCTATGAAGACGAATTAAAAATAAAAGAAAAAACATTGAGATCATTGATAAAAAATAAGATAGATGTGCCAGATGATAGATTTAGGGATATTGTTCCATCTCCAACTGCATACTATTATCGTAATAGATTGGATTTAAGATTATTAAAAACAAAAAATAAGGATATATTTATAGGCTTTAGCCCCAATAAGGGGTTTGGAGTTATAGAGATAAATAAGTGTTTTATCGCAAGAAAAGAGATATCTGACTTTATCCCAGAGTTGAAAAAACAGGCAGCAGCAATTCTACCTGAAAGATATAGGTTGGCAAATTTAGTGGTACGCACAGGAGATGATGGCAGAGTTTTTTGGGGAGGGATAGGCAGAAGGTCTTGTCAACTTGATGAAAAAGATTATTTATGGACACAAATAAGAGGCAAGAGGATTTTTTATTCTTTAGATACCTTTTTTCAAGCTAATTTGTCGATTTTGCCAAAATTATTTGACATATTGTTGTCTTTTAATTGTATTAACCATAATACATTACTGTTTGACTTGTATGGTGGAGTTGGATTGTTTGCTATAGTTTTAGCGGATAAAGTAAATAGGGCATACATTATAGAAGAAAATAAATCATCAGTAAAATTAGCTAAATATAATATCAAATTTAATAATTTATCCAATATTGAAGTAATTAAAGGAAAGGTAGAAGAAAGATATAGTGTAATTATAGAAAAAGTTAAAGATATTGACTGTCAGCATAAGGTAGCAATAATAGATCCTCCACGAGCAGGCCTTAGTAGATATATACTAAATATGCTTGTTGCCGGCCTTGCTCAGAAGTTAGATTATATATTATATTTATCATGTTATCCTGAATCACTTGTCAGGGATCTTAGAGAACTTGTAAATGCAAATTGGGCAGTCAATCATGTTATTCCATTTGATTTTTTCCCAAGAACTCGACATATAGAAACCTTAGTGATCTTATCTAAGATAAGATGAGGTTATTTAATAGTATTTTTACATGGGGGGGTGTTAATATTCCGGACCCCAAAAATAAGGGAGGAGTAGAATATGCATTATAATTTTTATCAAAAGATAAAATTACCGTATGCAATGATGTTGATACTATTATTATCGACATATGGATGTGTCCCATTACTAATAGGAGCTGCTGTGGGAGCCGGAAGTGTTGAATACATAAAAGGTAAGCTTACTGCAAGGATAAACAAACCTGTTCCTAAGGTGTATAAAACAGCTATGTTGGCATTGAAAAAGATGGGATTGATTATATTAGATGATGAAGTAAGCAGACATGAAGCAATGATTAAGTTTAAATTTGATGATGGCAAGAAAGGAGTAATTAATCTAAATGCATTGACAGAACGTGCGTGTAATTTATCTATTAGAATAGGTTTTTTTGGTGATGAAACTAAATCAAATATGATTCTTACGGCGATAAAACGCAGATTATAGTTTTTTTATTTGATTTTAATAATAAGCACATCAAGCTATCTTTGATCTGCATAGTCATCCTGTATACGAACGATATCTTCTTCTGAGAGCTGGTCTCCACATGCCACTTCTATAAACACTAAATTAGTGTTTCCTGTATTTCCTATACGATGCACAGCCCCAACAGGCACATCTATAACTGTTCCTGGGCCAACTTCTATTTCTTTACTATCAATTACTACTAGGCCTTTGCCTGTAACAATGTTCCATTTCTCAGATCTATGTGCATGCTTCTGCAAACTAAGTCTACAGCCCGGTTTTACCTCAACCCTTTTTACCCAGACTCCTGCTTCCTGTAGAAATTTAATATAATATCCCCATGGCCTTTCTGTTACATTTATTTGAATATCCATAATTCCCTCCCTTTTTAAGAATCAATTGAAATAGTAACAGACTATTTTATATTAATTATTTTTAGTTTTTTCGTAAATGAGATGGCAGTATATTTAATGCCTGCCGATACTTTGCTATAGTACGCCTAGCTATAGAGATATTTTTCCTTTTAAAGTACTCTACAATATCTTTATCAGAGATAGGATTGCTTTTATCTTCTTCTTCAATAAGCAGTTTTATTTCTTCTTTTATACTTCTATTAGAAATGTGAGAAGCGTTTGTAATTCCTTCATTAGTAGTCGATAGAGACTGAGAGAAGAAAAACTTCATTGAAAATAGTCCTTGAGGAGTATCCATATATTTATTATTAATTGCTCTACATACGGTAGATTGATTCCTATTAATAGCAATAGCAACATCCTTAAGTTTCATTGGCTTTAATGCAGTATAGCCTTTATCCAAGAAATCTTTTTGATATTTTACTATATACTCTGCAATTTGTCGCAATGTCTCTTGTCGTTGCTCTATACTTTTTATAAAAAGTATGGCCTTTTTAATTTTATCTCTAATGAAATCACTTTCTTGTTTTGAGATATTTTTATGTTTTAACATACGTTGATATGAACTACTGATTTTCAAATAAGGGATATTATTCCTATTTATTATTACTTTGTATTCTCCTTGCTCGTCTCTAATTACAGTTATATCTGCTAGTATATACAGATTTGCTTGAGTTCCATAATAATTTCTAGCGGGTCTAGGATCTAATTTAGAAATATAATATGCTATTTCTTTTACCTGTTCTATACTGAGTTTTAATTCGCGTGCTATCTTACTAAAATTTTTATGCCCTAATTCTTCTAGATATTTCTCAATTACCTTACAAATAATCTCTACTCGTTCATTAAACCTGTGTTTGCTTTGAATAAGAAGGCATTCTTTAAGATTACGCGCTGCAATACCATGTGGTTCAAAATTATTCTGTATAATTGCAAGTACTTCATTTATTATATCGGTATTTGACAAATTAAGGTGTTCTGCAATCTCCTGAGATGTAAGTTGTAGATAGCCGTTCTTATCAAGATTACCTATTATAAACTCACCGATCTGTAATTTAAGAGGGTCACTTATTTCAAACCATAACTGGTGTAAGAGATGATCTTCTAGAGAGATAGGTCTAGTAATAGGGAATTCTTGTATTTCTTCATCCGCGAGGGAAGGATTTTCTTCATCATAATTAATATTGCTTATTTCTTTTAATTTATTAAGATTTTTTGTTATGATCTCCTCTATATGAATTCGTTCATGGGTAGTACGGTTTTCATCTATCTCTAATAGAGGATTCTGCTCAAGTTCATGTTCTATGACAGATTCTAACTCTATGGTAGGTAGCAACAATATCTCTATTGATTGTTGCATATGAGGGGCCAGTATAGGCCGTTGTATCTGGGTTTGTCCGGTAAATAGTTTCATATATGCAAAAAGTATACCATATATATGAAAAATAGCAAATTGCCCATTGTTCATAAAAATTTAATCATAAAAAATGTTGTAAAAAATCAACATTGTTATAACCTATAAGATAGTAAGACGTTATGTTACTGTCCAGCTATGTCTAGGACAGGAATGTTTATTCTTTTAAACATCATCACACAGGAGTTCTGTCTAGTTGTTTTTATTATGAGATAAGAAAACATTTGTAAGTATTTGTTATATAATATGTTGAGGAATATTAAATTATTTAAAATGATATTGGCACATTATTTGCTTATAAAATATTAACGAAGGGCAATTTTGTTAAAATAGAATTTAAGATTTAAATATATTTTTAAAGAGGAGGAATGAAAATATGGAAAAGAGAATGACAATTACAGAAGTGGCAGAGATTGTAGGTATAAGTCCAAAGACTATTGTTAGATGGGAGAAAGTAGGAAAGGTAAAAAAGGCAAAACGTGATTGGCGGGGATGGAGAGTATATGATCAGAAAGATTTAGATCATATAAGGCAATATAGAGAGACGATTATTGAGGAATAATTTACATATAATAAGTATAAAAAAATAATTAATACGTCGAAGGGTGCATATTATACTTTTAAAATAAAAAATAATTATTAAATTAAGAGGTGATAAAATGAACGGGATATTTTTAAGATTTAGAATTGTATTATCATGCGCCCTGGCTGTGATGGTATACACACAATCAGCTAAGGCTCAAAATTTTGTTAATCTTGTGCCTGAGCAGACATTACATAAAGAAATATCTGGACAAAAAGTATCTTCAAAAGGAAACGATATTAGCAATGAAACCATAGGAAAAATACTAAAAAATGCCGGGATCCCTACATCCAAACAGGCGCAAGATAATCAAAATAATAACGAAAGCAAATATACATTAGGACCATTAGATGTGATTCAGATAACAGTAATGCGGCATCCTGAGGTAAGTGGGAAGTTTACTATTAATAATGAAGGAAAGATACAGTATAATTTTGTAGGGGATATTAAAGTAGCAGGATTAACAAAGAAAGAATTAAAGAAAAAATTAATTAAAGCATTAAGTAAATATATTATATCTCCCGAGGTTACTGTAAAGATTATAGGATATAATAGTAAAGTAGTGTACGTTATTGGAGAAGTAGGTAGGCCGGGGAAGATATATATGCATGGTGATACCATAACAGTAAGAGAGGCTCTTATTCAGGCAGCGTTGCCGCGGCTTACAGCAAGAGTAAGTAGATGTAAACTCATAACCCCATCTGCTGATGGTAAACCAAAGATAAGAAATGTGAATGTGCGTAAATTGTTGTATGAAGGGGATCTTAGGGAGAACTTAGTTATGAAACCGGGAGATACACTTTTTGTTCCTCCTACGATTATGGCTAAGGCAATGCGAGTATTTCAGCCTGTAACAGGTGCCATTAATTCAGGTAAAGGGTTAGGTGCTACAGTAACGACAGGTTTCTAGATTATAAGATATATTATTTTAATTAATCTGGTTAATATTTTAAATATTATCTTTTCAAATAAAAGGATTTTATCATTTTTTAACACCTTAAAAAAAGGAGAATAATGTCAGATACCGCCAGTGAAGTTAATTTAATGAATTATTTAAAGATATTTTTTAGAAGGAAGGAAGTAATATTAATCCCTGCATTTATAGGCTTGGTGATTGGTATTTGTGCGGGGATTGTAATGCCGAAACAATATCGATCCTCTACGATATTGTTAGTAGAGGAAGGCAAAAGTGATAATCCCTTATTTAGTAATCTTGCGGTGTCTACTACTGTTGGACAAAGGCTAGCTACTATTAGGGAGTCTATGCTTGGATGGAATAGTCTTGTTGAACTTGTAAAAAGATTAAAATTAGATAAGGACGTCAAAACACCGCAAGAATTTGAGAATCTTATTCTTGGAATACGAAAAAGGATTTCTATAAAATTAAAAGGTCGGAACATTATACATTTATCTTATATAGGGAATGACCCTGAGTTGACAAGGGATGTGGTAAAGAATATTACAGAGATATTTGTTGAAAGGAATATGAAGATACAGAATCAGGAAACGGCAGATGCCATTGCCTTTATAGAACAACAACTTAAATTATATAGAGGCAAAATAAAATCATCCGAATTAGCGAAACTTAAGGATAAGTTAAAAACACTGCTTATGGATTCCACAGAAGAACATCCTCAGGTAAAAATGTTACGTGAGAAGATAGCTGCCAAGGAAGCAGAGATAAAAAAAGAGAATTTAGAGGTTACAGAAGATGTTACAATAGATCCTGATACAACAACAAATCCTATAATAAAAGAGATAAAGTCGGCCTTGGAGAATATAGAAGGCAAGGATACTGTTGCCAAGAATGATTCATCGATTGGAAAGGAATATTATAAAGTGATGCTAATAGATAAACTTGATAAGGCAATGGCAAGGGATGAGGATGTTAATAAGCGGATTTATAATATGCTTCTTCAACGTTTAGAAAAGGCGAAGATAACTCAACGGTTACAGGCCTCCAAGGAAGGAACGAAGTATACAATATTAGACCCACCGCGCGTTCCATTAAGGCCGATTAGCCCTAATAGGCTACTTGTGGCCATAGGTGGGTTAATGGCAGGACTTTTGTTTGGTATTGGGTTAGTTTTTGCTACAGAATTACTGGATAGGTCATTCATAGATGTGGAGGAGGCTAAACAGTTTTTAGGTATACCTTTGTTAGGGGCAATATCTAAAATTAATACTCCAGAGAGTATTAGGGCACAAAAAGAACGTATGGCATGGTTGTATAGTCTTACTATAATATTTGGGATAATAGCAATAATACTAACCAAGGCAATATCTAATTTTATGGAGTAGCTTATGTATTATGCATATTATGGGTTTCAAGAACCGCCTTTTAATCTAACGCCCAATTCAAGGTTTTTCTTTTCCAGTGCGAAGCATACAGAGGCTTTAAGCACATTGATCTATGCTATAGAAGAAAGAAAAGGATTTGTTGTTATAACTGGTGATATTGGTTCAGGGAAGACAACAGTATGCCGAACCCTTATTAATAAATTAGATCCCAAAACAAAATCAGCATTAATAACAAATACTCATATGAGCGGTAAGGATATGCTTATTTCTATAATGGAAGATCTTGAAATTGATTTTAAACCGGGATCTAAATCTAAATTACATTCTCAGCTTAATCAATTTTTAATAGAACAATTAGAAAATGATAATAATGTGGTGGTAATTATCGATGAGGCACAAAATCTTACCCCTTCTGTATTGGAAGAGGTACGTATGCTTTCCAACCTGGAAACAGAGAATGAGAAACTGCTTCAAATAGTTTTTCTTGGACAGCCTGAATTGAAGAGGAAATTGGCTCTTCCCAGGCTTGAACAATTACGACAGAGAATAGCGGTATATTTTGAGCTTACACCGTTAGATAGGGAAGACACACGTAAATATATATTACATAGGCTAGGAGTTGCTAGCGGTAATGATAGAGAGTTTTTTACACATGGTGCAATAGAGTTAGTATATGATTTTTCGAAAGGAGTCCCTAGACTTATAAATCAAATATGTGACAGTGCTTTGCTTACTGGATATGTGAAAGGTGTAGAAGTAATAGATGAGAGGATTATGAAAGAAGTAATTAATGAATCTCCAATGACCCAAATAATAGATGGAAGAAAAGAATTTCAAGAAACAGCTACTACAGTAATATAACTTTGAGTATATTGCAGTTAATGAAATAATTAAATATTTTTATATATCATATTATTATAAATAAGGGGAATATAATGGGTAAAATAACAGATGCATTAAAAAAGGCAGCTGATGAACGTATGGAGCGTATGGAGAGGATTACAAGGATTAAACAGGAAGAGCGGCTTATAGTAAAAAAGATAGGAGAGTCAAATGTTGATGCAAGAATAGTGACTTACTTTGATCCAAAGGGATTGATTACAGAGCAATATAAAATACTTCGTACAAACATCCTTTCATTAAAGTCTGTAAAACGACCTAAATCTATAGTTATTACAAGTGCAATTCATTCTGAAGGAAAAACAATCACATCTTTAAACCTAGCTGTTTCAATGTCTCAGGCAGTACGTAAACCCAAAATACTACTCATAGATGCAGATATGCGTAGAGGTCGTATAGCAAAATATCTTGGAGTTAATCAGGAGGTTGGGTTATCAGAACTTTTACAAGGTAAGGCAACCCCTTCAGAAGTAATGTTTAATATAGATATAGATAATCTCACCTTTATATCCTCAGGAGAAACTCCTGACAACCCTGCTGAGCTGTTGGGATCAGATACTATGTCAAAGTTACTTTCAGATATGAGGCAGAAATTTGATTATCTTCTTATTGATACACCACCTATTATACCAGTAACTGATTCTGGCATTGTTGGTGCACAATGTGATGGGGTTGTGATAGTTATTCAAGCAGGGCGAACCCAGCGGGGTGTGGTCCGCAGGGCAGAAGAACTTTTATATCAGGCACATTCCAAAATATTAGGGCATGTGTTGACTAATATAGAATACCATTTGCCAGAATATATATACCGATATTTATAAAGGTTTATATCCCTACCGTTTATAAAAATTTGTCAGATAGATTTATATTGAATGATGATATATATAATCGAACGAGGATAGCCCTACGAGGCCGATTTATTTTTTTCAAAATAGTGTAAGTTAAAAGACATAGCAGCAAGGATAATGGGCCAACACTTAGAAATTAGTTCGTCCGGATGTAAAAAAACATGATGTTTAATTGAAAAGAAATAAAAAAATAAAAAGAAAAGGATGCGTATACGATAATAGTTCGATGTCAACAAATATGTCTTTAGGAGAGGCAAAAGAAGGGAGAAGAATTAATAAAAGAAATATAAATATAACAGGCAGTTGTACCTATACAAAAACAATATTCTCAGGATTTTAATGATTAACCAAGTAAATTTTGTAAACAAATAGATGTTTAGAAGTATTAGCAGTTGAGGTTATGGTGATGATACCGTGAGAGAAAAATATCAGGTCATCAAAAAACATGGGTAAAGCTCCCATAGGATTATTTGCGGTAACTATTTAAAATAGTTCAAATTATAGAAAAATATATAAATATATATAAGATGAATTTGACAAGGGAAAAACATGATGTGCCGGCAGTAGTTTTAGGGATGTCAGTTAATGGACTTGGTGTGGTTAGGAGCCTTGCAAGAGAAGGAATAAAGGTATATGCTGTTGATACTAGAGATGATATAGCTGCCATGCATACTAATTATGCGGAATGCCTTTTATGTCCTGATGTATTAAAGAAGCCGATACAATTAAAGTTATTTTTGTTAGATTTAAGCGCGCGTATAGGAACATCTCCTGTGCTGTTTGTTACCAGTGACGAGTATAATGAATTTTTAAGCCGTAATAGGGCTGACCTCATGGATAGATTTAAATTTGTAATTCCCCCAGCAGATCTGATGGAAAGATTATTTAGCAAAAAAGCCCAATATGAACTTGCTGTTGAACATAATGTCGCTGTCCCTAACACTTTCTTGCTAGAAGATATCTATGAATTGGATAAGATAGTTCAGAAATTAGAATATCCTGTGATTATAAAAGCAGAAAATACCTGTGGATGGAGGATGCGTTTTGGAGATATTAAAGCTATTGTGGTAAATAACGCTAATGAGTTGAAAGAAAAATATATAAAAATAACCAAAGATAAAGATATCTCTGTATTAATACAGGAGATAATACAGGGAGAAGACAGCCGACATTATAAAATATGTGCATATCTTAACAGGAATAGTCAACCGCTTTTGATATTCACATTGCAAAAGATACGACAATATCCATCTTATTTTGGAACAACTTCTAGTGTTGTAAGCATATGGGAACCTGAAGTAGCAGAAGTTGGAGTAAACTTTATGAAGGCAATCGGGTATCAGGGAGTAGGTTCTATAGAATTCAAGAAAGATTTAAGAGATAATAAATTTAAGATGATAAAAATAAACCCAAGATTTTGGGCACAAAATAGTCTTGCTGCTGCATGCGGGCAAAATTTTGCACTCACTGCATATCTTGATGCACTAAATATGGAAGTAAAACCAAAAGCTACTTTTAAAGAAGGGATAAAATGGATAGCCTTTGACGCTGATTGTGCCTCATTTTATGGCTACCATAAAGAGGGTAAGATAACATTATGGGAGTGGTTATTTAGTATCTTAAAAGGCAAAAAGGTCTGGGCCTGTTGGGCAGTTGATGACCCTGTTCCATTCCTTTATGCTACCAAGTGCGGATGGGTGCTGATAAAAAAATTGATTAAACGTATTTTTAGGGCCGAATGATTTCCATTTATAATTATATATAATTTGGGGATATAGATAAAAATCCTGATGAATGATACGGATGATATAAATACTAAGATTATTTCTGATACGGATGATTTTTTAACCCTAGAAGACAATTGTGGAATTTTATCCTTAAAGAAAGCCGGATAAACAATCCTTTCCTACGGCATGAAAGGCTTAGTTTATAATGGCAGGGTTAATGTGGGAATAAACAGTTATATATTCTAATTTGGGATTTTTTACTTCAAAAGAATAGTTGTTGGCCGTATTAGGTTGTGGCAGATCATATTGAAAAATTTTATGTTCTTTATATAGAGTAAATAAGATTAGGAGTTTTCTCCACGAATGGCACGAATATTTTAGAAAGTATTTTTAAATTTCTCTATTAAAACGGCAGGCCGTTAACATTACATGATAAACTATAGACTACCATTCCACATACTAACAAACCTTGTAGAATTTTTCTAAAGGGGGGGGGATAGTTTTTGAGGAGTTGTTGGCTACGATAATTTTTAGATAGAAACTTGGTTTTAATTTAAAATTTTCTTGTTAAACTAATAACCTTATTGGTTTATAGAGTATATAAAATTTATTTAGACACATCATGTCATCTTTATCTTCAAAAATAAAATATGGTATAAAATGGCAGGCGATTTTTAGTATGGCATCGCAAGTATTATACTTTATCAATGGTGTTATCCTCGCGCGTATATTAGGCCCTAAGGAATTCGGAGTATATGGTATGGCACAGGTTGTATCAAGTTTTGTATGGATGTTCTGGCAGTTAGGTCTAAATGCGGCTATTGTTCAGAGAAAGGATATAAATGAGAAACACTTGCAAACTGCATTTACAATAAGCGTTATAATGGGATTTTTATGCTTTGGAATCACCTGGATATCTGCGCCGTTTATAGCAAATTTTTTTAAAGAACCTCAGGTTAGAATACTAACCCGCATTATAGCCTTCACATTTATTATATATTCCTTTGATAGAATACCATCCGCGTTATTAAGCAGAAATCTTAAATTTAAAGAAGCGGCTATCCCGGGCTTATTAAATGCTATTTTATACCCTGTGGTAGCAATTCCCCTTGCTATAATAGGGTTTGGTGCTCAAAGTTTTGTATGGGGAGTAATAGCAGGAGCGCTAGGAATGGTGGGGGTAAGGTATTACTGGTTATTTAAATACTTTTCTTGGCGGCCCCAAATATTAATTGATAAGAAAAGTGCGAAAGAACTATTAAGTTTTGGTATATTTCTAACATTAACCAATATACTAAACTTTTTTTTATGGAATCTCCAAAAAATAATTACTGGTAGATATCTTGGAGCGAGTGAGCTTGGATACCTAAACAGGGCAGCTAACCTTAGCGCCATGCCGTTACAAAAATTAAATACAACCGTAGGAAATGTGCTCTTGCCTGCCTTTTCCAAAATACAAGAAGATATAGATAGAATAAGGGATTGGTTCAGAAAGATGAATTTTTTTAGTTACACTTTAGCCGCTCCTTTTTTAATATTTTTTGCTTTTTTCCCAGATTGTTTTATTGCTACTATATTTGGGACAAAATGGATACCAGCTGCTAAACTATTAATATTTACTTCATTTAACACATTGTTAGGTATTCCAAATTTTTATTGGATAAATATAATAAATAGCAAAGGCCTTCCTTATATGGTTTTTTATATGAATTTGGTAAGGCTTCCTATATTTTTAACCAGTCTGTTTATAGGAGTAAAATTTGGTATTAAAGGGGTAGTGATTGCATTATCGGTTGATGCTATCATAAAATTAATATTTACTCTTTTTGTATTGCACAAATATATAGGATTGTATGTAAAGGATTTTATTATATCCATATTTGAACCTGTGGGGATTTCTTTGTTATTTGCGATTATACTTTTATTTTTGCGATATACTATACTATCAACTATAGCTTATTGGGGCCAATTACTTTGCCTTAGCTTTTTATTTTTTGTTTCTATTTTTATATATTATTTTTATAGATGGAAATATAATAGCCATATTGATTACTTGCATTTTGATATAAAAACAACCTTTAGGCATAACTAGTTGAGAATGAATAATATACTAAAAAAAATTTTTTTTCATATAGAGAATGGTGTTTTAAGATTTAAAAGGAAAAAAGATATCATGTTTGGTATCTATAACGATATTATGTTTTCTTATGCAGAAGATATTTTAAAAATATTAGCATCACGAGATGACATCCGTTGCTGGATAACAATCCCGCCGAATTTATCCATGGAGGGAGATTTTCTTTATAAATTAAAAAGAAAGAAAAAAGACAAGGGCTATAAGATATTGCCATACATTATTGCGGAGAAGATAAAATGGGATATAGTCTTTCTGCCGGATAAAAATATCTATTTCAGAAAGGGGTGTAAAAAAATTTTTTCTGGGCATGGGTTAGCGGCTTATTCTTTAATTGACGGGTGTGAATATATATATAACAAACAATCATTAACAGAATTTGATGTAATTATAGAAGCAAGTTATTACATAAAAGAAAAGGTTACAAAAATCATGCCAGAATTTGAGAACAAAATTTTTGTTGCAGGCTCTTCAAAAGTTGATTACATAATACAGTTAAAGAAGGAACTCAATAAGAAAAATTTTTTAAAAAAAATAGGATTTTCTACCAATAGAAAAACTATTATGTTTATATCTCATTGGGGGGAAAAGAGCCTCTTGCAAAAGGAATGGGATAATATTAAACGTTTTTTACCAGAAATATTAGATAAATATAATGTTATATTTACAACACACCGGAGAAATTTAGCTCCAGTCCTATGTGATGGCATTGATTGGAAAAAAGAGATTGAATACTTCAAAAGATATGACACATTTTATTTTTATAATTCTAATGAAGACCCATTCAAATTTTTAACTGTATCGGATTTATTAATAACCGATCACACTTCATTAGGATTATATTATTTATTTTTAGACAAACCTATCTTATTCCTAGATTTAATCCCAAATAATGAATTTTCATATAGTTCAATTATTCCAAAGACCAAAGAATATGTTTATATCGTAAAATGTTTTTCTAATTTAACAAAAGATATTGAGACAGCCCAAAAATCGTTCAAACATGGCCAATATACCGGACTAACTGATAAAATATGCAGCCATGTTGGCGAATATCATTTACGAATAAAAACACTTCTAACAAAATTCATGGAGCAAGTTTAATTATGCCCAAAGTAAGCGTAATGATACCTGTATACAATGGCGAGAATTTTATTAAAGAAAGTATCATGTCTGTATTGGCACAAACATATACGGATTATGAAATTATAGTTATAAATGACGGGTCAACGGATAAAAGCGAAAAGATATTGACCCCATATATAAAAAAAGGCATTATAAGATATTTTTATCAAGATAATCAAGGTTTTGCGAATGCCAAAAATAGGGCTATACGAGAGTCAGAAGGAGAATATATTGCATGGCTAGATTATGATGATGTATGGTTGCCAAATAGACTAAGCAAGACAGTTAATATAATGGATAAGGATAAAAATACTGTTGTCGTTGGAAGTTATTGTGGTTATATCGATGAAAATGGAAAAAAACTACCGTTAGTATATCCTTATCGAGAAAAGGGAGTTATCAATTTTTATTTATTTCCACGTAATAAAATAATGACAGGATCTGCTTTAATTAGAAAATCTGTTTTATTAGAAAATGATCTCTGGTTTGAACAACAATTTTTCCCCGCAGACGATTATCATATGTGGTTAAAACTTTCCTTTCATGGCAAAATGATTATTATTCCTGAAATACTATATCATTATAGAATACATGGGAATAACAGTTCTATAGAACCAGGTGTCGGGATTAACAAACAAACCATTAGGAAACATTGGCAAGCTGCTAAGGAAATTTTGGGAGTCTCTGACTATAGCCATCTTCATTGTAATTTTTGGAAAAGAAAAATTTTATCATATTCAGATTGGATAAATCTGCAAAAAGATGCTCAAAAACTATATAATTTATATAAAAAATTATCTTTTTTTTCTCTTATCGATAAAATAAAAATATCTTTATATTACGATGCCTTTTTATGGTCTATTTATCTGAAAAATAAAGATATATTTAAAAAGAATTCAAGTATACTAGAAGTTATTTCATCGTTAAACAACCCTGCTTTATATTTTTCTTTTAGGTTAACAAAGTTATTTATAAAAAAAATGGAGAATTTTTTATATGCCAACTGTTAGCATAGTAATTCCAACATATAATTGTGCTAAATACATAAAAGGAGCGGTTGAATCCATCTTAGCTCAATCATATAAAGATTATGAAATCATAATAGTCGATGATGGTTCCACAACAGATAATACTAAGGAGGTTTTAACTCCATATATTGAAAAAGGGCTAGTTAGATATATTTATCAGGAAAATAGTGGTGTTTCTGCTGCTAGAAATAAAGGAATAGAAGAGGCAAAAGGAAAGTATATTGCTTTTTTGGATGCGGATGATCTATGGGAACCGGGATTTTTAGAAGAGTTTTCTTTATTTTGGGATAAATATGATTTTCTTATGTGTGATAATTACAGGGCGGAGTATGATAAAGACAATAATGTGATAAATAAAGAAATCCAAAAACGTCCAAGAGATTTGCAAGAGAATATGTTATATTTTTTGTTAAAGCAAGGGGGAATAGGGAGCCCTGACAGGGTTATAGTAAAAAAGTTTTTTTTGGAAAGGAATGGTATAAAATTCGATGAATCTCTACCCTTCAGAGAGGACAAGGATTTTTATGTACAAATTGCAAAAGCCAACCCTAAAGTAAAGATTATAGAAAGACCTTTAGTGACTTATAGAATATGGAATTATGGTAAAGTAAATGCTACAAGGAGAATAGGAATAAAGTGGATAGAGTATGAGATGTATTTTAAACATAAACATCGTTTGTTATACGAACAACTTAATCTTAAGGATGTATATGCAAAGGATCTTTTTGAATTGGCAAGAAAATGTAAATATTGTAAAAAATATAAATACATGTTTTCTATATTATTTGAGGCATTATGTATGTGGCCTTTGTTGCCGTTAGCATGGATAGAAGAGAAGATTAGGAAGTTATAGAGAAAATTGTATATCATTAAAAAATGAAAATAGCATTTGATATAACAAGATCACTTGAAGAGAAAAAGACAGGGATCGGTACGTATCAACAAGAACTTTTTCGTGCATTAACAGATGTCTCTAAAAATAAACATACCATTTATCCTTTAAGTTTATCATCTAAGGTCTATAAGCATAACCCAGGGGTATATTATATCGAAAACCCTTTTTTATATAGCAGACTTTTTTTGAAAAATACTTATGATAGGATAAAAATAATTCCTCAGCTAAAAAAAAGTAATACAGATTTATTTCATTTTACAGCATATGTTGCGGTAAAAGGACTTGAACATATATCGGTTGCTACTATACATGATGTTATTTTTATAAAGGATAAAAGGCATTATAACCCGTATTTTCATAAAAGACTTCAGGGCCATATAGATAAATTTGCCGGGATTATCGCTGTATCTGAAACAACGAAACAGGAGATACTGGAGGTTTTCCCTAAGGTAAAAGAAACCAGGATAAAGGTTATTTATGAAGGAGTTAGCGATAATATTAAGGCTGTAGACAACAATTCTGTTTTGCGTTTTAAAGAAGAAGTTCTGGGGAATAAAGATATAAGCTATATTTTATATTTAGGTAGTTTTACTGCCCGAAAAAATGTTGTATCTTTAATTAAGGCATTTGCTTATTTAATTAAAAGGCATAAGATTGAACATAATCTTGTTTTAGCAGGTAAACCTCTGGATTCATATGATGAATGTATTTCAACTATTGAGGAGTTGGGAATTGATGAAAAAGTAAAGCTAATTCCATATATAGAAAGTAAATATATATGTCATCTTTTAAGTGGTGCGGATATATTTGTCTTTCCTTCATACTATGAAGGCTTCGGATTGCCTGTATTGGAGGCTATGCGTTGTGGTATTGCTTGTGTTGTATCAAATGTGTCTTCTTTAAAAGAATTATTCTCTAGGGTTGCTTTTACAATAGATCCGTATAACATAGATGATATATCTAATGGAATTTATAATTTATTAGCAGATGTTGAGAAACGTAAAGAATATGCCCAAAAGGGATATGATTACGCACGTAGGTTTCGATGGGAAAATACAGCCAAAGAAACTATTAAGTTTTATAAAGATATATTAGATAAGTTATAATTTTGTATCAATTAGTTTAATCCTATTATTAATTGTAAGAAATTCCTACTAATGAAGATATCAATTGATATAAGGAGTCTGCAGGCGAATCGGAAAACCGGGGTATGGGTATATACCCAGAATCTAGTAGAGGCTATATCCCGCATAGATAAAAATAATATGTATTATCTTATAGGCTCTGGTATACGTGTAAAAAGGGAAGATATTATTATTGATGTGGGAGTAAATTTTCGAAAAATCATATTACGTATACCAGATAGAGAATTTATGTATAAAGATATATTATGGAACAAAGTGGTTCTTCCTATATCCTGTCTAAAACAAAAGATTGACATCTTTCATCAGCCAGTAGGCCATAGCCTGCCTATGTGTGGCAGGTTTAAGAAGATAATAACCATCCATGATTTAAGAACCCTACACATAAAAGATTTTCTTCCACAAGACATAGATGCTATGAAAAGGGCATGTAAGATTGCAGATGCTATTATAGCTATTTCTGAATTTACTAAAAAAGATATACTGCAGCATTTAGATGCTGAGGAAAACAAGGTTCATACAATTTATAATGGTATAAGTACCAAAATAAAAAAGATTAAAGACGAAGTTTTATTAGAACATTATAGAAAAAAATACAGCTTGAATAAACCGTTTATTTTTTGCCTTGGTATGGTCCCAAGAAAAAACATTCCAAGGTTATTAGACGCCTTTGCTAAAAGTAAATATGTCAAAGATGTATTATTGGTGCTTGCAGGCTCGAGCGGGGGACATTTGCCTCAATATAAACAGAAGGTCAAAGAATTGAGGATAGAAGATTATGTCCGTATGTATGAGAATGTGCCAGAAAAGGATTTGTCCTATTTTTATAGCGATGCTGTTGGTTTTATTTTCCCGTCGTTAGTTGAAGGATTTGGCCTGCCTCTGTTAGAGGCGCAGAAATGTGGGGCCCCTGTAGCATGTTCTCATACATCTGCCTTGCCTGAGGTGGTAGGGGATAGCGCATTATTGTTTGACCCCTATAGTATAAATGAGATATCCTCTGCCATAGATAAGATAGTCTCTAATGCAAGATTACGGGAATCGCTTACAAAAAAAGGATACGAAAATCTGAATAGGTTTAATTGGGATAAAAGTGCGAAACAGCTGGTAAAGATATATGAAGGCCTTTAAACAGATAATATTTCTTACTACTGATTTAAAAAGATGGAAAACCCCATCTATTAAAGAACGTTTTTATAATGTTTTTGAGTTTGGGATTTGGGCTACTATTTTGTATAGGATGAGTAGGATGTTGTTCCTATTAGATATTCCTGTGGTCAAAATTGTATTTCGTTTAGCATCATTTTTGATATTTAAATTAAGTGAGATATTGTTTAAGGTATCAATACCTGCATCAGTAGATATTGGCCCGGGCTTATATATTGGGCATATAAGTTCTATATTTTTCCATCATACAGTTAAGGCAGGCAAAAATCTTAGTGTCGGGCAGGGGGTTACTATAGGAACTAGAGGTGTTGGTCACAAAGGGGCACCTGTTATAGGAGATAACGTGTATATAGGTACAGGAGCCAAAATCCTTGGGGCTATTAATATAGGCAATAATGTTAAGATAGGGGCAAATGCAGTGGTTATTCATGACGTCTCTGATAACTCTACAGCTGTAGGGATCCCTGCAAGGATTGTTGATAAGGAGTGAGATGTTTCATATTATTAAAGAGATAATACCACCTATAATTCTTTTAGTAGGATTTCTTTTCGCTATTATAGGGCTTACAAACAAACAAAGATGGACGTTGCTGTTCATTATCCCTTTTTTCCCTTTACGTAACGTGGTCTATAAACTCCATCCATATCCGTGCGGAAAGGATTTTATTGATATCCTTCTTATCTCATTGCTTCTTGGGCTTATTTTTAACGCAACCCGTCAACGTAACGGTCGGGTATTTGAAAAATCCCCACTTAATGCTATAGCCTTTATTACTATTATATATACTTATATATCATTGTGGAGAGGATATTTTACTTTAGGCTATTTTGCTCCTTTTGATTTATCTGATGAAAGGTTACAGTTTTGGAAAAACTATTCTATTTTTCCTATATTATATTTTCTTACCTTTAATATTATTAAAGATAAAAAATGGATATGGAGAACAATTGTTGTAATGTCTCTTACGATGGTTGTAATGGATTACTATCAACTTATGCAATTGTCATGGTTTTCCAATATAGCTTCCAGAAGTAAAGTTAATGGAACCTTTGTATATCTTGGGCCTAATGAGATAGCGGCATTTTATTCACAGTATACAATAATACTTATGAGTCTATTTTTTGTTATGAGAAGTAAATTACTTAAATTTATTTTAGGAGGGCTTATTTGGGTTAATATATATTGTATTGCCTTTTTATTTTCTAGGGCTGCGTATATAAGTTTAGTAGTGGGCTGTTTCTTCCTTTTCGCTGCACGCAGGAGATTTTTATTAATACCACTTATATGTGTGGTTATCTTTTGGCAGACACTCCTGCCTCAAAAAGTTAAAGATAGGATAAATATGACGACAAATCAATATGGTGAATTGGATGTATCCTCTGAGATGAGGATTATAATATGGGAACAGAGTTTGAATTTATTTAAAGACAGCCCTGTATTAGGAATAGGATTAAAGACATTTAAGTATATGGGGTTTGCATTAGGTGATACTCATAATATTTACGTTAAATTTTTGGTTGAGCAAGGTATAATAGGATTTCTTTTATTTTTAATCCTTATATGGAAAATGTTTAGGTTGGGATGGCAGTTATATAAAAATGGAGATGACCCGCCGGCTAAGGCACTTGGACTAGGATTTGCTATATGTATCGTTGTATTATTGGTCAATAATATGTTTGGTGATAGGTGGTCATATTTACCATTGAGTGCATATTTGTGGATATTTGCGGGGTTGGTTGCAAGGTTAAATACATTATCAAACCAGCCTAACATGAACAAGAAAGAAATACTGATGAAGGAGAAAGAAAGAATTAAAAGGATGTATGGAATAGATATAAAATAAAAGGTTTATATAAAAGGAAACATATAATATGACAAATCAACGAAGGTGGAATAGAAGTTGAAGTATGCTAGCTATGGAAATGCCAGTTGGTGTAAATGATATATAATAGATCTCAGATCACAAATCTGAGATTGTTGAAGTTAGTGGCGATAAGTAACAAATTATCAGGCTTATCATATATTGGGGTTTTTGATTAGGATGGTCTGTTATAGTTATAAATTCTATGGAGCAAATAATGGCTGCTGATAATCTTTTAAATATAGCGCTTTTAACCGACTGCCTTAATAATCTGCAGGCCGGAGCAGAAAAGCAAATCTTTGAATTGAGCAGGGGGTTGGTGAAGCAGGGGTTTAAAGTTACAATAATTAGTTTAGAATGTGGAGGATCTGCTCCAAAGGATATTATTGAAAAAGCAGGGTGCAAGTTGGAAATCTTTCCCGTAAAAAAGATTTATAGCCCTGCTGGTATATTAAAAGGTATAAAGTTTAAAGAATATTTACAAAAAGAAAAAATAAATATTCTGCTTACCTATCATTTTAGTTCAGATATATGGGGGCCTTTTTTTGCACGTATGGCAGGGGTAAAGATTGTTATTTCTAATAGAAGAGATATGGGATTTTGGAGAGGTCCTCATCACATAATGGCATATATGCTCATAAATCATTGGGTGGACAAAATTATAGTTGTTGCGAACTCCGTTAAGAAGATGGTATTTGACTCAGAACATGTTGCAGAAGACAAAATTATGGTTATTCATAATGGAGTAGAACTCCCACAGGATGATATAGATGTTCAGGGAATAAATGATTTAAAGTGTCTTCCAGAAGTTAACAGCTCAGATATAATAATTATGCATGTTGCGAATCTTAAACCTATAAAAGGGCATACGTATCTTATTTCTGCATTGGCAAAGATCGTGCCTGTTCAACCTAATGTAAAACTTATTTTAGTAGGAGAAGATAGAACGGATATAAATATACACAAACAGGTTATTGACTTAGGGATAGAAGAACACGTAATCTTTCTGGGGAGGCGGGATAATGTAAGTGCGTTATTAAGAATGGCAGATATATGTGTTATGCCGTCTTTAAGTGAAGGTATGTCAAATGCAATACTTGAATACATGGCCGCAGGCAAGCCTGTGATAGCTACAGATGTAGGAGGCAATTCAGAATTAGTTGAACATAACAAAACAGGTTTACTTATTGAAAAAGAAAATATTACACAGTTGAAAGATGCAATTTTATTTTTAATAAACCATCCAGATAAGCGTATAGAGATGGGAAAGGCAGGCTATTTAAAGGCTCTGAGGGAATTTTCTATGCAAAAAATGATATCCAAATATATAGATTTGTTTAACAGTTATATTTCTTAAAATCTATGTTTAAAATATTATGAAGATAGCTCATTTGATAAGTAGCAGGGGGGTCTTTGGCGCAGAAAAGGTCGTGTTATCACTGGCCCAACATTTTAATCAGGCAGATAATATTGCATATGTAGGTGTTATTAGAGATAATCGGTTCCCCCTTTTATCTAAGGATTTAGTTATTGTTGCACAGGATTTATCTTTGCCAACATTTGTTATTAACTCAGCAGGTAAATTAGATTTACATACAATTAAACAGTTAAAGCAATTTTTGTTAAAAAATAGGATAGACATATTACATACACACAATTATAAATCTAATATTATAGGAATTATCTCAGCAAAGATGATAGGCATACCGGTTGTTGCAACAGTGCATGGGTATACAACAGCTACAGTTAATGTTTCTTTTTATGAGATTATGGATAGATGTATATTGCCGTTTTTTAATAGGGTAGTAGTAGTTAATGAAAAGATATTAAAATATATGCCTTCACGTAAAAGGATGGTTATCAAAAATGGATTAGATATTAATGCTTTTTTGAAAAATGATAAAAAACGTTTAAATTTTAGAAAAAGGTTCAATATTGGAGAAAATGAAACTGTTATTGGGACGGCAGCTAGGCTTAGTAAGGAAAAAAATCAACAAATGCTTATACGAGCATTAGAGAAATTGCTTGCTAATAGCAATAATATAAAACTATTAATTGCAGGAACAGGGGAGCAAAGAGATAAACTTCAAGGCATGCTAGAGCAAAGAGGCTTGACCCATGCTGTTGTATTTACAGGTTTTATCCAAGACATGACGGAATTTTATTCAGGGATAGATATATTTGTGTTGTCATCGAATACAGAAGGGATTCCAATGGTAATATTAGAAGCTATGGCATCTGGGGTGGTTGTTGTAGCAACAAAAGTAGGAGGTATCCCGGAAATAGTTATAGACAATAAGACAGGTCTTTTAGTAGAGGCAGGTGATGTGGTTGGATTAGCAGATGTAGTAAAGAAGCTAATAGATAACCGTAAGATATGGGATAGATTAACTGTAAATGCGTTAGAATTTATAAAAAAACATTTTTCAATAGAGCTAATGATGCAGCATTATTATAATATGTATATCTCTTGCCATAAGACTATATAGTTCAAATTATGTTCTCCTTATTATTTTATCTTAAATTAGCTATATTCCTTGTATTTTCTACTATAATCGCAGGTATTTTATTATTTATATTGTGGTATATAACTACATACTATAAACAAACAGGAGAACGGCGTATGCATAAATTAACCATTGTATTGAGATGGTTAGTTTTAATGCCGTTTATATCACCTCCTTTTTTATGGTATTATGCTTTTCATATTGAGCCTAATTGGATTCAAGTAACAAGAATTGAGATTCTATCTCCTTTATTTAATGAACGACTCGAAAAAATAAAAATGGTCCAGATATCTGATTTGCATATTCATAAGCAAGGAGTAAGAGAAGAAAGGCTCATTAATATTATAAATAAAATTCAACCTGACGTGATATTTATAACAGGAGACATAATAGGTGATAAAAATAGCTGGCCGGTTTGTTTAAGAGTATTAAGTCAACTAAAGGCAAACAAAGGGATATTTGCTATACTTGGAGATACAGAAGACTATTTAATAAAATACAATAAAGCTGTGTCTGATTTAAGGAAGATAGGCATAACCGTTTTAAATCATGACAATCTACGGGTAAAGTTTAACAATGGTGCAGTTTTGTGGATTGCGGGTATATCTGAGAGATATGCAGCTTTAGCGCGTTATGGGAAACCTGAGTATATTGATGATACATTTAAAGGGATCCCAGATAATGTCCCTGTTTTATTATTGATACATAAACCAGAACTTGCAGAACATAAAAAGATAGCAAAATATGCACCTTCTCTTATTTTAGCAGGAGATACACACGGTGGACAATTTGGTATCCCTTTTATACGGAAGATGTCAGATTATGCCAATCATTCAAAATACATGGGAGGTCTGTTTTTAGTAAACGGCATACCGTTATATGTAAACCGTGGTATAGGAACTATACGGATTAATATGCGTTTTTTATGTAGACCAGAAATAACTAAAATAATACTTAAAAAAAGAGAGTGATATATGAAGATACTTTTTATAGCGCCGCGACTGCCAGTGCCTGTTGATACTGGGGCAAAAATACGTACATTTAATATACTTAAACAACTTGTAAAGTTCGCAGAGGTTGATTTGGTATGTTTTTCCTTCAATCAGAACGATAACAGATATGTAAAATCTTTAACAGATATAAACGTATCGTGTCATATGGTTCCATCAAAGGATATCTCATTTATTAAGAAGGTCTGGATTACAGCCTTTTATAATATACCTTTTTCTGTATGGAAATATTATTCATACTCTATGCAAGAAAAGATAAAAGAATTGGTAGCTAAAAACAGATATGATGCTGTTCATATAGATCATATCCATATGGCGCATTATGGCAAACATTTGAATGTAGATACTCTATGTATAGATGAACATAATGTAGAATATAAAATACTAGAACGATGTGCTCGGGTAGAAGATAATATAATCAAAAGACAAATTTTTTCTTCTCAGGCTAAAAAAATGATGAAATTTGAAAGTCAGAGATTGTTAGAATTTTCTGCAGCGTTTACTGTGTCTTCAGATGATGCTGAGTTAATACGTAAGATTACTTTACCCTCCTATAAGGTATATGTAGTCCCTAATGGTGTTGATACAACCTTTTTTAATCCAACAGATATTGGCTTTAAGAATATTGAAAAGGAGCCATATTCTCTTATATTTACAGGTTCAATGGATTGGTTGCCAAATGAAGATGCTGTTATCTACTTTTGTAAAGAAATTTTACCTATACTATGGAGAGAGGAGCCCAAAATAAAGTTTTATGTGGTAGGTAAAAATCCATCTGAGAGTTTACGTGTTCAGGCAGGAAAAGATGACAGAATTATATTTACTGGAAGGGTAGATGATATCAGAGATTATGTCCTACGCTCGCCGATCTTTGTAGTGCCTCTTAGAATAGGTGGAGGGACAAGACTAAAAATATTAGAGGCAATGGCAATGGAGAGGGCAGTTGTTTCCACAACTATTGGAGCAGAGGGTATCAGCTATACTGATGGAGAAAATATAATAATAGCTGATAGTCCAGAACAATTTAGTAAGAAGATTTTAAATCTTATAGAATCCCCTGATAAAATTACTCGTATAGGAAAGGCAGCTCGTAGTTTTGTTTGTAATAATTATGACTGGACTATTATAGGTAAGAGATTAAAACAGATTTATATTGGGCCTTGTTGATATTATATTATTTTTGTAAAGGATAATCTTCTACTTAAATGGAGAGTTATATATATGAAAAAATCCGAACGCATTGTATTATTATGGGGGATAATTACAGGAATAATACTTTCGTATTTAACAGTTGTTATTGGGATTATAGTCTATAAAAACAACAAAGATAATCACATAAATAGAAAAGAAATAAAAGAAAGGCCTGTCAAATTTATTTCTCATCAACTATTGAATCTAAACAATATTACAACACTACGGACAATAAAGACAGAAGATAATGCTAAACTATCTTTTTCTGAGAGATATAGCCCAACAGAACTGTATTCATTGAAGGTAACTTTTCCTGAAAGTAATCGGAATCCTGGTTTTTATTTCCAGCGTTTTAAGGACGATATACTTGATTGGTCTGATGAGCGTATATTTGCATTTGATGTGGCAAATCCTGCAAGGAATGGTGTTAATTTATCCATTGAAATAAAAAGTGGTAAAAACCACAAAGTAAAGACATTTAGCAGGTCATTTCTCATTCCATCCAAAGGGTTATATAGGCTAATAATTCCTGTTTCCTTGATAGCAGAAAAAATAGATATAGATTCGGTATCATATTTTAAATTCTTTATAATTAGTCCATCAAAGGATGTCTGTCTTTATTTCTCAAATTTTGTTTCATACAAAACAAAGGATAACAGGACTTATATTATAGACCTTAAACCTACAGTATATAAAATAAGAGGGCTGGAATCTATCAGCAGTACATTATCTAAAAAACCTAAGAAACAAATTATTGTTGATGTTTATCCATTAAAGGAAATACAAAAAATAAGCAAATATATATATGGCAGTAATCTTGCGGCTAAAACAGAATTTGAAATGGACGTTGCGAAATTCGGGAGAGATATAGGTATTAGTCTATTTCGTTTTCCAGGAGGAGGTGCTGAGGGATATAGATGGAAGACAGGCACCTTTGATTTTTCAAATCGATTTGATAAAGCGCCTCTTTCTAAAATAGATAATGTTATAAAATTTTGTAATATAGTAGGAGCAGATCTTCTTATTCAGGTTAACATTGAATCTGCCACAGCAAAAGAGGCCGCAGAATGGGTAGACTATATGAATCATAAAAAAGGCTTCTATGTGAAGTATTGGGAAATTGGCAACGAACCTTATGGCGATTGGGAAAAAGATTATATGAGTGCTAGTGAGTATGCAGCCTTGCTAAGGCAATTTAGTCTGGCAATGAAAAAGGTTGACCCTTCAATAAAGATAGGCGGATGTATAGGCGGACCAAGCTATGAATCATTTGATAAGGAGGTTATTAAAAAGGCTGGCGATTATATCGATTTTGTTTCATATCATTGGTATCCCAACCATGTCAATAAACGCCATCCTTATAAAGGAAGCATACATCCTTCAGCAGGAGACATAATGGCAAATTCCCTTGCGGTTGGAAAGATTATTCAAAGAGTAAATGATATGGTAAAAAAATATGCTCCTCAAAGAGAGGGGAAAATAAAGGTTGCTTTTCTTGAATGGGATGGTTCATGGGATGCTGTATCATCAGATCTTGATTATAAATATAAAGGTATGTCGTGGTCGTTAGCAAATGCTATTTTCTATGCAGATACATTGGCTCAATTTGCTGTTCATGGAGTTGAGGTTGCATGTAACTTTAATTTTCAGGAAGTAATGTTTGGATATATTCGCGGATGGGACAAAGATGCAGGCTGGGGAGGAAGCCGTTGGGATGGTAAAACTATACGGCCAAAGGCATTGGCTATGAAACTATTTGCACGTTATTTTGGAGATATTTTAATTGCATCAAAGTTTAGAACTCAGCCGCCGAGTTACAAAAAAGAAAGTGATTGGCGCCCTGATTCCTATACAGGGGATGTCCCTTACGTTAGTGTATATGCAAGCAAATTTTCAAATGAAAAGAAACTATCTATTATCTTGATAAATAGACATCCCTATGATAGTTTTAACATAAAAATAAATTTGCATGATATAATTCCAGAAGAACAAGGTCATGTATGGATACTTACAGGGCCGAATTTAAAGGCACAGAATGATGGTTCCCCGGGAAACGTAGCAATAACTACATTTAAAGCTCAAGGGATAACAAAAGAATTTTTATATAAAATCCCGCCTCATTCAGTAAGTTTAATGCATATAAACTATAAATAAACTGCTATAAATATACAATGTATATAATTTTTTAGGATAACTGAATTTACCATAGCGTTGCTGGATAAAACTATATGAAAAAAATAAGATTTTTTGTTATAGGAATAGTAATAGGGATGTTAATTACCTTTGTATTAGCGATTACTGCCGTTGAGGCATATAAATTTTTAAGCAAGCCAAAGACTATAGCAATATTAAAAGATATCGGCAGACATGTTATAAAAAAGATAAATATGTAGGTTTAATAAAAAACCGATAAAAGAGGGTTTATCATATGTTGAATCATAAAAATATTGTTGTTTTGATGTATCATGGAGTTATTTCATCTGTTGAGGATATTCCCCCGCAGAGGGATATAGGTGCGAATATTTATGATGTCACAACAGAAAATTTTCGTTCTCAAATGGAATGGCTTAAGAAAAATGATTACCGTCCTAGTCTTATTGGCGATTTTAATCTTACAGAGAAAAATCAACGAAATATTATATTGACATTTGATGACGGGGAGATGAATAATTTTATAAAAGCGCTTCCTATATTAAAAAATTTAGCATTTCCTGCATATTTTTTTATTATTGTAAAAAGGGTTGGTAAGCCAGGATATATGGGATGGGAACAAATAAAAGAACTCCATCATCAGGGTATGGCAATTGGTTCGCATGGATTAAGTCATGAGATACTTACAGATTTAAAGGATACACAAATAGAAGAAGAACTAACAGCCTCTAAAAGGACATTAGAAAATAATTTAGGATTTCCAATAGAAGCATTATCAATTCCAAGAGGGTTCTGCAATAAAAAGATTATTGATATGGCACATTATGCAGGATATAAATATATATTTGTCTCTTACCAATACACATATCTTAATGAGAATTGTTTTAACCGTATAGCAGTTAAGTCTCGATGGGATATAAAGAGATTTGATATGGCTATAAAAGGATACATCCCTGTGCAGGAACGAGTATCATCTTTCGTTATATTAACTGCAAAAACTATTCTTAGAGATAAAGGTTATAACTGGGTAAGACAATTTTTGTTACAATAACAAAATTTTCCACCTTTTCTTTTTATAAAGGAATAATGATGTTTTTAATGTTTATAAAAAGATATGTTAATGGAAAACATACTTCTATTTATAAGAGCAAATTTTGGATAACTTCTGTGCAAGTTATCTTGTTGTTGGTTTATATAGTTTATCATTTTGCAACACCAGTTTTAGCTTATTATGATGATGGGGAAATAAAATTTCATGTATATACAAAGATGAAAGAGAGATTTGATGATAATATCACCTTTAGTAAGAATGATAAGAAGGTAGATGTAATAATTACTTCTTCTTTGGGCATAGATATAAACTATGAGAGCAAAAAACAGTCTTTTACAGTCAACAGTATAATCAATCAAAATGTTTTTTTAAATAACACTACGCTTACCAACACATCACAACAGGCAGAATTAAGTTATTTGTGTTATCTCTCTAGGTACTCTACTCTAATACTACGAGACATTTATACTCATGCACACTCACCTCTTACATTAGAAGCTGATTTTGGTAAAGATATAGGAAGATATAGTTATCAGCAAAACAGTTTTTATTTTAATTATATAAAAGATGTGAATAAGCATCTTTCTCTAGATGGGATGTATGAAAATAATTATTATTATACAGGTAAACATGGTAGTAATAATTCACTAACACATAATATTGGCTTAGGTCTTGATTATATGATAAATTCTGCTACAACACTAAAGTTACGATATATGTTTGAGGTAGCTGACTTCTCTATTGATGGGACGTCTTTAACTTATACTATCACTGCTGGATTGAGGCGATTTATTACCAAACAAGTATATATAGATATGGCCATTGGAGGTTCTACAGTGAAGCCTGTGTATGGTAAGACAACCACGAATGCTAATATGAGTGTGGCTGTTACTGATGAGATAAGCAAAACAGAGACTGTGAGTTTGATATATAATAAAACTACATTGCCAAGCGTTTTTAGTCCTGATATATTCGATTCATGGAAGGTTACTATTAAAATCAATAAGAATCTTACAGATAAAGCAGGTATTAATGTGGCAGTGTTTTATGGTGGAGGAGTGTTTACAAAAGATGCAACCAAAGATCATCAAATAGGAAGTAATATTAAAATAAATTATGCTTTAACAAGGAATATAACAGGTTTTATTGGTTATACATATAAAGCTATATGTTCTAACAATGATAGTAGAGAATATATAAGGAATTTTGTGGAATTAGGTGTAAAGTTGGTATTTTAGAGTGTAGGTTATTTTATATTCTTTTTATTGAAAAGAGGGGAGATAGATGCTGAAACAGCATGCAACATTATTTAGAAGGATGGTTTTTATATTCGATTTATGTATAATACTAGTTTCATTTTTTATAGCATATTATCTACGAAATATCATAGAAAATAAAATAGAGCCTATAGCGTATTATATATGGCTACTGCCAATTTTGTTATCTTTATGGAGCATCTTCCTTTATTTTTCAGGTATGTATAATTCTTTTAGGTTTAAGACAATTCCACAGGTTTTACTAATAATATATCAATCTGCATATTTGAGTTTTTTGTTTTTTACTGGTATTGTATATTTACTAAAATTGCCTCATATAAGTAGACTTTTTATATTTTTAATTTTTTTTATTACATCCTTGATACTTACAATTGAGAAGATACTTTTAATTAGTATATTTCGTAGATTACGTAAAAAAGGTTTTAATTATAGGAATATTCTTATAGTTGGGACCGGTAAGACGGCTAGGGGGTTTGTGAAATGGATAAAAGATAATCGTGAGTTTGGGTTGAATATAATAGGATTAGTGGATGCGGAAAAGGAAAGGGTAGGCCAGAATATAGAAGGATACCCTGTTATAGGGACCCTTAAAGATATTCCTGAGATATGTAGAAATAACACCCTTGATCAGGTATTGTTTGTGGTTCCATATTCATGGTTTGGACAATTAGAAGAACCTATGAATTATCTTAAGACAGTTGGTATTAAGATGAATATAGCCATGCACTATTTCAGCCATCGCCTTGGCAGATTGATTCAAACAGAATTTCTTGGTGTTCCGATGCTTACTTTTGATAGCACACCGGAAAGAAGGTTGTTTGCTTTTATGATAAAACGTGTGATGGATATAATAATATCAGCTGTAGCATTAATTTTATTATCTCCGATCTTTTTAATTACGGCTATTCTTATAAAAATAACCTCTAAAGGGCCTGTATTATTTATACAGGAACGTGGGAGTTTAAATGGAAGGAGATTTAAACTTTATAAGTTTAGGACGATGAAGGTTGATGCAGAAAGAGAGCTTGAACAGCTTAAGGCAAAGAATGAAATGAGGGGCCCTGCGTTTAAGATGGAAAATGACCCAAGGATAACAAAGATAGGTAAGATATTAAGAAAGTTTAGTATAGACGAATTGCCTCAATTATGGAATGTTTTAAAAGGGGATATGAGCATAGTGGGGCCACGGCCGCCTCTTTTAAGTGAGGTCCAACAATATAAAGATTGGCAAAGACGACGGCTTAGTATGCGGCCCGGTCTTACATGTTTGTGGCAGGTAAGCGGGAGGAATAAAATAACCGATTTTGACGAATGGGCAAGGCTTGACTTAGAATATATAGACAATTGGTCATTGTGGCTTGATATAAAGATTATGCTTAAGACTATACCAGTAGTACTTTTTGGAATAGGAGCAAAATAAACATTATATAAATAATGGGAGGAGAGATGGGAAGAGTAATTATTTCGGTGTTAATATTTTTGTTAATGCAGTTTTCAATACAATCCATTAATGGATATACTGTAGAAAATAAAGATAGAGCACAACATCAAGAAGAATATACTGTGGGAGTAGATGATATTCTTGAAATAAGCGTGCTTCAGCCAGATAGTTTCAGTAGGGTAGTAAATGTCGCACCTGATGGCAATATTACATTTCCATATATAGGAAATATTAAGGTAGCAGGTCTTACTATAATAGAGATAGAGAAAAAGATACAACAGGCACTTGCAGATGGGTATTTAAAAAATCCTGTAGTCTCAGTCTCTCTTAAGGAGTCTAGAAGCAGAAAGTTTTTTGTTTATGGAGAGGTTGTGAAACCCGGTCCATATCCACTTGATGAAAACACTACAGTTTTACGTGCAATATCTATGGCAGGTGGGTTTACACGGTTTGGTTCCTCATCTAGAGTGAAGGTGTTGAGGCCTAGAAAAGATAACCGTGGATATAAGGCTATTAAGATAGATATAAAAAAGGTAATGGATGGAAATTCTGCAGAAGACATTTTATTAAAACCCGGAGATATGGTGGTTGTTTCTGAGGGGATATTTTAAACTTGATATTTAAATACGGAGATAAAAAAAATATGAACGAGCAAGAGATACTAAATAATGAAACGACTCTGCGTGACTATTTGCGCGTTTTATTCAGACATAAGGCAGTTATGTTGGTTACGGTGCTTACTGTGTGTTTTACTGTATTTGTTGGGTTGAAGTTGAAGACAAAGGTATATGAAGCACAGGTAAAAATGCTTATCTCAGCAGAGAAGCAGGTAGAGGCTCCATATTATAAAGAATTTTATGGTTCGCGCAATGTGCAACAAACATTGACACAAAGTGAGATAGTAAAGTCCATGCCTGTCTTGTCTCGTGTTGTCCGTGCCCTTCATCTTGACAAAAGGCCCCTTGATGATGAAAAAAATTATAGCTCTAAACTGAAGGCTAAAATAATAGAATATAGAACAGCGGCCTTGAAAAGAAAATTGGCCAGACTTACTCCTGAAGAGAGACGATTTTTATTATTTAGAATGGCGGTAGAAAACCTTAAAAAAAATATAAAAGTAGAACCTATTCGTGACACCAATATGTTTACTATAAGTGTGAGAGATTATAATCCAGTAGGGGCGGCTGTTATTGCTAATGTGGTTAGTAGGGCATATGTAATATTTGATCTTGAACAACAATTAGCAGAATTAAGGCTTAAATACGGGGAAAAACATCCTACAATAAAACTTATTAATGAAAATATTTCTAGGTTGAAGAAAACTTTATCGGGTGAACCCCTTGATGATATTGAGGCAATAGGACCTGCCAGCGTAAAGATAATCGAACAGGCATCAGTGCCTATGAAACCAGTAGGGACACCTAAGATAATTACTTTTATTATTGCTGTGATAATGAGTATTTTTTTGGCGATAATGCTTGCATTTATCTTTGAATATGCAGATCAGACATTTAAATTACCTCAAGAGATAGAAAAGACATTGAATTTACCTTTTTTAGGCTCGATACCAAAAAGAAGGTTAGGAGACAGATTATTATTGCATAATATGAACAGGAGAAGTCCTTATGTAAATTTTTATAGGATAATATCGGATCAGCTATATATCCTTTTAAAGGATAAAAAAATAAAATCAATATTAATCACTTCTACAGAAGCTAAAGAGGGAACATCTGCGATTGTCGCTAATCTTGGGATATATTTGTCCCAAAAGGCAGGACATAAAGTATTGTTAATAGATGCCAATTTGAGATATCCTAGTTTACATAAACTCTTTAAGTTAAAGACCATGAGTAGTCCAAAGAAAGTTGAAGGGCAAAGGAAAAGGAAAATGTCAAAGACAATGCATCTTAGTTCAGAAAATAGTTTGGGGTTAGCAGGTATATTGGAAGGGAACGCTACTTTAAAAGATGTAGTAAAGCATGTGGATAAAAAACTTGATGTTATTGAGGCTGGGACCACGGATTTAAATCCGGTAATATTATTAGATTCTTCTAATATGGATAAAATGTTGAAACAGGCATATGAAGAATATGAAATAATACTCATTGACTGTCCTAATTTAAGGGGAAATAAAGATGCTGTGATAGTCTCTTCACACGTAGATGCAACTGTTATTGTTATTAATGAAGGGAAAGTAAGACGTCAGGTTATACAAAATGCTATCCGGCCATTAAAAGATAAAGATAAACGTATATTAGGGGTAATTCTTAATAATAGGACATTCCCAATACCTCGTTTAATATATGACCATATTTAACATAACTATATTAAGTAAAGATGTAAGAGTATCCATTTATATTAAGTAATTTTGTTTGTCAGAGAGAAGATATAATATAAGAATTATATATGGATAATATAAGTAGAAAGATGGGGGATAGTTATGAGACATGGAAAATCAAAAGTGGCTATAATAGGAGCGGGAAATGTTGGCAGCAGTTTTGCTTTTGCATTAATGATAAGCGGATTAGCAAGAGAGATAGTAATTATAGATAAAAATGAAATAAGGGCTAAAGGGGAGAGCATGGATTTAACTCATGGTTTGAGTTTTGTCTCTCCTTCTAAGATATATGCTTCAGGATATGAGGGGTGCCAAGATGCTGATATTGTAGTTATAACCGCAGGGGCAAAACAGAATCCCGGTCAGACAAGACTTGATTTAGTTCAGGCTAATGCCGAAATATTTAAAAATATTGTCCCACGGATAATAAAATATAATAAAGAGGCTATTATTTTAGTTGTAACTAATCCAGTAGATATACTTACTTATGTTACCTTAAAGATTTCTTCTTTACCGCCAAATCAGGTTATAGGTTCTGGGACAGTGTTGGATACATCGAGGTTTAAATATTTAATTAGCGAACATTGCGGTGTAGACCCAAGAAATGTCCATGCGTATATTATAGGTGAGCATGGAGATAGTGAACTGCCTGTTTGGAGTAACGCTAATATAGGCGGGATGGCATTTGCTAAATACTGCCCTACTTGTAATAAACATAGTTATTGTGGTAGTAATAAGGAATTGGCAGAGTTATTTGAACAAGTAAAAACCTCTGCATATAAAATCATAGAGGCTAAGGGTGCTACATACTATGCTATAGCACTTGCTATGCTCAAAATAGTAGCAGCTATACTAAGAGATGAAAATTCTATTTTGCCTGTTTCTACGCTTGTAGAGAATTATTATGGAATAAGTGACGTGTGTCTTAGTATCCCATCTGTTGTGAATATAAATGGTGTAACAAGATTTTTGCGATTGGAACTTTCAGATAAAGAACAGAAAGAGTTTAAACATTCTGCAGATATATTGAAAGGAATAATAAAAGGTATTAAATTTTAATGCTGTTATGGTAGACAAAAGATACCTGAAGCAATAGGGCAAGGTGTGGGCCTTATAATTATATATCCATCCTTCACGTATTTATTAAGTAAAGGAGCCTTGCACTATCTTTTTGAGGTTTTAAGACGATTACAAGTATAAAAGGTATTATTAAGGATGTTTCAGATAATAAAAAAAGATAAAAAAACGGATGCTAGGAGAGGGATATTAAAAACTTCTCATGGGGATATAGAAACTCCATTTTTTATGCCAGTAGGCACAAACGCCAGTGTTAAAGGAATATCTAGTGAGGATTTAAATGAAATTAATGCACAGATTGTTCTTGCCAATACGTATCATCTTTATCTGCGTCCGGGTATGGATGTTATAAAAGAGGCAGGGGGCTTGCATTCCTTTATGAATTGGAGTAAGCCTATATTAACAGATAGCGGAGGTTATCAGGTTTATAGTCTTACAAAGCTTAGAAAGTTAACTAATGATGGAGTTGAGTTCCGTTCACATTTTGACGGTTCTCTTCATAAGTTAACGCCAGAGGGGGTAATAGATATAGAAAGATGTTTGGGGTCTGATATGATAATGCCTTTAGACGTTTGTGCTCCTTATCCATGTAGAGAAGAAGAGGCAGAGAGATCTGTGCATATGACTTTTATGTGGGCAAGGCGTTCCCTAGAATATTTTCGTCAGAGAAGGGAAAAAGAACAATATTTGTTTGGAATTATTCAGGGAGCCACATACCAACATTTGCGTAGACGTGCATTGGATGATATAACATCTTTAGATTTTGATGGCTATGCTATAGGTGGGGTAAGTGTTGGAGAACCTGTTGAGGAAATGTTTAATGCTATAGATTGGGTTGCTCCGTTTATGCCGGATAATAAGCCTAGATATGTTATGGGAATCGGTATGCCTGACCAAATAGTTATAGCAGTCGGGAAGGGAATTGATATGTTTGACACCTGTATCCCAACAAGATTAGGCCGGCATGGTTCAGCCATAACATCTAAAGGGAAAATAATATTATTGAATGCGCAATATACAAAAGATTTTAGCCCGATAGACGATGAGTGTAATTGTATTGTATGTCGCAGGTATACTAAGGCATATTTACGGCATTTGATAAAACTAAATGAGATATTAGGCTTAAGGCTTGTTTCTTATCATAATCTTTATTTTTATGTTAATCTAATGAAACAAATTAGAAATGCCATTGACAAAGGCCAATATGAAGAATTTCAGCAGGGGTTCTTAAAAATGTATAATGAATTAAATGATAAGTAAAAGATACCTCCTGTATATATAATATTAAACTTAACAACCAGTTTGGGGATAGAGTAAAAACAAAATAAAGTATTATATATTTTTTAAGGATTATTATAAGATGCGGTTTGATATAATAACGATATTTCCTAATATGTTTAAGCCCGTTTTTAACGAGTCGATTATAAAAAGGGCACAGGAGAAGAAAAAGGTCGAGATTTTTGTGCATGATTTAAGGGAATATACTGAAGATAAGCACAAGAAGGTAGATGATCGCCCGTTCGGTGGAGGGCCCGGAATGGTCATGATGCCGCAGCCTATTTTTGATGCAGTGAAAAAAATAAAGGGCAGAAGAAAGGCAGAGGTAATATTGACATCTGCTTCTGGGAGACCCCTAACACAGCAGCTTGTTAAGGAGCTATCAAAGAAAAGAAATATTATTATTATATGCGGCCATTATGAAGGGGTGGATGAACGAGTGCGGACACATCTAGTGGATAGGGATATATCCATAGGCGATTATGTGCTTACTGGCGGAGAGATCCCTGCCATGGTTCTTGTAGACTGTATTACAAGAATTATTCCCGGTGTAATTGGAAAAAAAGAATCTTTGATAGATGAATCATTCGAGAGAAATCTTCTGGAATATCCACAATTTACACGGCCTGCAAATTTTCGTGGAATTAATGTTCCAAATGTGCTATTATCTGGAGATCATCAAAATATACAAAGATGGAGAAGACAACAGGCTTTAGCCAGAACAAAGGCAATAAGACCGGATTTACTAAAACGTAAAGTATGAATATTGTAAATTTTATAGTATATAGTATAATAAAAACGTTTAGGAGGATATAAATGGGAAGGAATATAGGAGAAACAATAAGAGAGTTTGATAAAAAACACTTAAGAGATGATCTACCTGACTTTGAAGTTGGCGATACTATCAAGATGAGGATACGTGTTCAGGAGGCAGATAAGGTAAGGGTGCATCCATTTGAAGGTACTGTAATAAGAAAAACAGGCAGAGGGCTTAAGGCAACCTTTACAGTAAGAAAGATTTCCTTTGGAGAGGGAATTGAAAGGACGTTCCCTTTACATTCACCTGTAATAGAAAGTATTCAGGTCTCAAGCAAAGGTATAGTAAGAAGGGCTAAATTGTATTATTTAAGAGATCGTGTTGGTAAACGTGCCAGGGTAAGAAGACGTCAGACACAATGAAATTTGAATACGAAGAAAGGCTTTTATCCAAAGGATATGATCTTGTTATAGGAATAGATGAAGCAGGCAGGGGGCCATTAGCTGGACCTGTAGTTGCCTCTGCAGTGGCATTGAAAAGGATTGATTTTAATAATAAAATTGCTGACTCAAAAAAAATTTCTGCACGTCAACGAGAAAAGGCTTTTAAAGAAATATGTGAAAATGCTTCTGTGGGGATAGGCATTATCAACGAAACAGTTATAGATGAGAATAATATTCTTAAAGCGACGTTTTTTGCTATGACTAATGCTGTAAAACAGCTTATTAGTCGATTAGATAACCGATATCGTAGGATATGCCTGCTTGTTGATGGAAATAAATTTGAAACGGATTTAAACTATGATTATCAGACTGTTGTGGGGGGGGATACATTTGTATTATCTATAGCATGTGCGTCCATTGTTGCTAAAGTGATGCGGGATAGAATATTAGTGACATATGATAAGATTTTCCCTGAATATGGATTTAGAAAACACAAAGGGTATCCGACACTTTATCATAGACAGGCCCTCAGGAGATATGGCCCTTCGATTATCCATCGAAAGACTTTCAAATATTAAATGGCAAATTTTAACACAGAGATTGGAAAGATAGGAGAAGAAATAGCTGTATTGTATTTGAAAAAGCAGGGTTACCGTATACTAGAACGCAACTATCGTTCACGGTTAGGAGGAGAAATCGATATAATAGCAAAAGATAAAGACGTGTTATGTTTTATTGAGGTAAAGACAAGGTCTTCTAATAAATTTGGTTCACCTTTTGATGCAATATCTTTTTTTAAACAGCAGCGTATGATTAAAACAGCCAAGGATTATATATGTCATAAAAATATAGAGAATACGCAGGTACGTTTTGATGTGGTATCTGTGGACTCTGAACAATGGTTGAAATATGTAAATGTAATTAAAAATGCTTTTGATGTTGAAAACGAGTAATATTTAGGGTAATATTATAATAATTATAATAATAGGTCCTCTCTTTTTTCCATTCATAATAGTCCTAAAATTATGAAGAAGCTAAAAGATCATACTATAGAACAATATTTTAATGTATTATCTGCTAGGACACCTACACCAGGGGGAGGGTCTGCATCCGCTCTTACTGCAGCAGCAGGTGTTTCACTATTGATTATGGTAGCTAATTATTCTGTTGGAAAAACAGATTCTAAGGTTGTTAACAGACGTCTAGAGAAAATAATAAAACAAAGTAAAAAGATAAGAGACAGGCTTATAGAACTAATAGACCTGGATGCAGAGGTGTATCGTAATGTTGTAGAATCACGAAAATCGTCCGCTAATGTTCAAAAGGCAGCTTTAAGACAAGCCAGGAAAATACCGTTGGAGGTTGCGAGATTATGTTACAAAACAGTAAGTTTTGCCCCTTATCTTGTAGAAAAAGGTAATAGTAACCTTATAAGCGATGTGCAGATAGCGGTAGAGATGCTATTTTCTTCTTATACATCTGCTATGATTAATGTGGAGATTAACCAATGACAGCCCAGATACTAGATGGACGGGGACTATCTCAAAAGATAAAAGAGGATTTAAAGGAAGAGGTCGCCGAATTAAAAAAGCTCTATGACAATATCCCTTCAATGATAAATATTATGGTAGGTGATTATCATTGTGCATGCGCGTATGCCAATGCTCAAAAAAAAACTGCTGAGTATATAGGCGTAAAATATAGTTTAGTACATTTCCCTGAGGATGCAAAACAAAAAGATATATTGGATTATATAAATAAGATTAATAACGATTCCAAGATACACGGAATCATATTACATAAACCAGTTCCTAAACATATTAACTATAGATTTATTGCAGACCATATAGCACCGGAAAAAGATTTAGAAGGAATTAATATAAGCAATATAGGAAAATTAATTCTTGATAAACAGAGTATAATTCCATGTACTCCCGCATCTGTGATGGAGCATATAAAATTGAGTGGTATTGATATTAGAGGAAAAGAAGCTGTTGTTATTGGACATAGCGAAATAGTTGGGAAACCATTGAGTTTGCTTCTATTAAGAGGAATGGCAACTGTAACAGTTTGTCACATCGCAACTAGCGAGGCAGGTAGGCTTGTTAGCCATATAAATAGGGCTGATATTTTAGTTTCTGCTGTAGGCAAACCATTACTTATCAAAGGTGAATGGATAAAAGAAGGAGCGATTGTAATAGATGTGGGGATTAATCGTGTGAAAGATAAAATAGTTGGAGATATAGAGTTTGAATCCGCCTCTAAGAGAGCTGCCTATATTACACCTGTTCCTGGAGGGGTTGGTCCTGTAACAGTAGTAATGCTTATGCGTAACCTTATAAATGCTTTTAAGGAGCAAAAATAAAATGAGAAAGATAGTTGTGCTTGGCAATTCTATGGCTGGAGTTAGAGTTATAGAAGAGTTGTTTTCTGCAGGAGAAGAGATAACGCCTATTTTGGTCTCTTTTGATAAATATTATCCTTATTATCCAGATATGTTAGAGGGGGTAATATCTTCTAGCTTGCCGTTTAGTAAAATTGTTTATAAAGATAAGAATTTTTATTCTGAGAACAATATACAGCTATTATTTGATGAAAAAATATCCCGTATTAATTTTAAGGCTTCAAGAATAATTACAAAAAGCAAAAACAGGATAGAATATGATATACTTATAATTACAATGCCTGTATCTTATAAATTTCCAGATATAAAAGGAGTGAATAAGAGAGGTGTTTTTACGTTAAAAACCCTTTCAGAAGCAGTCCAGATACAGGATATGTTGCCTTTGTCAGAGACTGTTATAATAGTTTCGGATAGTTTATCTGGGATAAGACAAGCATGGGCCTTTTGGTCTAGAGGTAAGGATGTAATATTATTAACGGCTAAACCATATCTTTGGGAGGGGATAGTTGATATTGAATATGCTAACCAATTAGAACAAGAACTTAAGAAGAAGGGTATAAATATAATAACAAATAACGAAATTGTTGAGATATTAGGAGATAGTAATCTTAAGGCCGTAAGGCTTAAAACAGGCAAGGTTATTGCTACGGATATTATAATCTTTGATAATATTGCCCCGGAGTTAAGGATGTTTAAGGAGGCTGGATTGAATATAAACCAGGGCATATGTGTAGATGAACGATTTAACACTAATATAAAAAACGTATTTGCCTGTAGTCTTGTATGTGAGATGGAAGGAATCTCTTTCTTTGAGAATAATAGTTTTGATGGATGTTTATCTGAGTTATATAAAGAACAGGCAAAGACAATTGCGTCTGCTATAATGAATAAAGATATGGTTTTTCAAGCACCTTTTGCCGGGACCCATTTTAAAATAGACGATATCACCATTACTACTATAGGGAGGATACCAACACGGGACAGTAATGTGGAGATTATTACAGATTTTGATAAAGAGACGGGTGTCTATAAGAGATTATTTGTAAACAATGATATTGTGGTTGCGGCGATACTTATCAACGCAGATGAGGATAAGCTGATAATAAAGGCACAAATAAAGGCGGGAGCAAATATAAGAGAGTTTATAAAATTAGGAGTTATAAAAAGAAATGAAGAACAAATTCTTCTTGCAAAGTGAGGGATGATGTATTATGTTAAAAACAAATAATTTTTTAATTAAAATTACTTGTAAAGTAATAACTTTTCTATTTTTCATATCTTTTGTTGCCTGTCATTCAGATGTTTCGGCAGAAAATTTCAAGATAAAGACAGCACAGGAATATAAGAAACAAGGTGAAGCGGAACAGGATAAAGGCAATCTGCCGGGTGCGTTATCTTTTTATAAGAAGGCAATAGCTTTAGGGTTAAAGGATGCACAATTATTTAATGAGGCAGGAATATTATCAGAGCAGGCTGGGATGCTAAAACAAGCAAAAAACTACTATCTAGATGCTATCAACGAGGACGAAAAATTTCTTCCTGCTTACATGAATTTGGGATATTTGTATAAAAGGTTGGGTAATAAAGAATTAGCATTAAAGTATTTTAAAAAGCGATTTGAACTTGCTGAATTTAATGATCCATGGGCAGAGAAGGCAAAAGCAGAAATATTGAAAATAGCACCTAATTATAAGAAATGGTTTCAAAGTATAGAAGCTGAACGGTTGAATAGGGAGATGGTGAAGCGGGCAAGGGAAGAATTATATCAAAATCTTATGTTCGCAGAGGAGTGTTATAAGGATGGGAAGAAAAAAATGCAACGCAAAGAATATAAGGAGGCTTTAAAGTCGTTTCAGCAAGGATTAGAATTCACTCCTAATAATCCTAAATTACTAGATGCTAAAAAAGAGGCAAGACAGGCGCTGTTTAGAAAAAGAATAAATGAACATAAAGAGAGAGCGAAACGATTTTTAGATTTGGGAAGTTATTTTTCCGCAAGTAGAGAAATACAGAAGATACTCACCATGCTACCGAATGAACCGAAACGGCTTCCTAAATAAACATATAATTGTAAAAAATGATGGTCTTGAAGTCCAATCTTATTCTAGACAATTCAATTGTTAGTAGGAGAGGAGACCTACAATCAAATAAAAAATAGAAGTTTCCTAAAAGATAAAATGGATAAAGAAAGATTATTTTTATTGGATGGGCATGGGTTATGTTATAGGGCATTTTTTGCGATAAAAGGGCTCTCTACAAGTCATGGACGTGCCACAAATGCTGTTTTAGGTATGGTTAATACACTTAATAAAATACTTCGTGATTATCAACCAGAGTATATGGCAATATGTTTCGATTCTAAGGAAAAGACAAATCGTGCCAAGAAATTTGCAGAATATAAAATACATAGGCCAAGCATGCCTGCTGACTTAAGGGATCAAATCCCTGTCATTAAAGATATAGTTAAGGCATATAATATTGCTATATTTGAGGTAGGCGGGTTTGAGGCAGATGATATTATTGCGACATTGTCAAAGTGGGCAGTATCTCAAGGGATAGAAGTAGTGATTGTTAGTGAAGATAAAGATTTATATCAAATAGTTGATAAAAATATTTTGTTTTTTAGCCCTAAAAAGGGAGAAATATTAGATAGTCAAGATATTGCTAAACTGTTGGGGTTCCCGCCTAATAAGATAACAGATTTTATTGCACTGGCAGGAGACAGTAGTGATAATATACCAGGGGTGCGGGGAGTAGGAGAGGCTACTGCCAAGAGGCTTTTGTTGAAATTTGGAAACCTTGAAAAGATCTTTGATAATTTGGATCATATTAATGTTCCAAGATTAAGAAAAAGGTTACAAGAGAGTAAAGATATTGCGTTTTTAAGTAAAGAGCTTGCTGTATTAGATACTGAAGTAGCAGTGGACTGTGACCTAAAGAAATTAAAAATAGGAGTGCCTGATAAACGTCTTCTTTTTAACTTGTTCAAACAGCTTGAATTCAAAAAAATGGCAGAAGATTTTTCTCCCGGTAGTCATAATAAGCAAATCAATACAGTCCATATATTAACTTCAGAGGCAGTGAAAAAACTGATATCTAATATTAATGAGTCAGGGGAATTTGCATATTTGGTCACAGCGTTGGATGAAGATAAAAACGATGATAATAATGTAATATTATTTGATGATTCGAATTCAAAAAATAAAGGGTGTATAGTTATATCTTTGGGTGAAGATGATAAAATCTATTGTGTCCCGTCATCTTTTTTTAGCGTTATTAAAGAAATTTTTGATAATAATAACATTCTAAAAATCACCTATGACATAAAGGCATCTCTTAAGGTATTAAAAGCTTACGGATGTGGATTAAAAGGAGATATATTTGATGTAATGCTGGCAGGATATCTATTACGGCCTATGCATGCCTCCTCAAAAATAGATAATATGGCATGGGAATATTTAGGTGAGAGTGTAAAGACTGGCAGAGGAGAGGATTTATTATCTCGTAAATGTGATATAGTTTATAGATTAAAATCCAAACTGCAAAACGAACTTGAAAAAAAAGAACTTATAGAATTATTTCGAGATATAGAGATTCCACTTTCATTTGTGCTTTTTAAGATGGAAGAATATGGGGTGAAACTAGATATCCATATTTTGGCAGAGTTATCTCAGAAGTGTGATGAGAAAATTAAAGAATTGCAGTCTAAATTATTTAAAATGGCAGGTACAGAATTTAATCTTAATTCTCCTAAACAATTAAGCCATATCTTGTTTGATAAGCTGGGACTTCCTGTGATAAAACGGACAAAAACAGGGGCTTCTACAAATGAAGAGGTTCTTAATAAACTCGCACAGATAAATGAACTGCCTGCTATGATATTAGAATATAGGCAGATAACAAAATTGAAATCAACGTATATAGACGCATTACCTAAGATGATAAATAAAGCTACAGGGCGTATACATGCCTGTTTTGATCAAACAGGCACAGAAACTGGTCGTTTGAGTTCAAGAGACCCTAATCTTCAAAATATTCCTGTGCGGACAGAACTTGGCAGACAAATACGAAAGGCATTCATTCCTTCAGAAGAAGGCATGTTAATGCTTGCTGCCGATTATTCGCAGATAGAATTGCGTATACTTGCGCATCTTTCTCAAGATGAAAATCTTACAAGGGCATTTAAAAATGGAGAAGACATACATAGTTATACTGCCTCATTAATCTTTGATACTTCTATCAGTAATCTGACGCCTCAGATGAGAAATGCCGCTAAAAAAGTAAACTTTGGTATTATTTATGGTATGAGTGCCTTTGGTCTTGCAAAAGACCTTCATATTTCCCAGACAGAGGCTCAGGAATTCATTGATAAATATTTTTTACGGTATCCCAGAGTTAAGGAATTTATGGAGGAATCAATTAGGCTATGTGAAGATAAAGGTTTTGTTGTTACTTTATTAAATAGGAGGAGGTATCTTCCTGAGATAAACAGTAGCAATAATTCTCTCAGGCAGTTTGCTCAAAGGCAGGCTATTAATACACGTGTACAAGGTTCGGCAGCAGACCTTATTAAACTTGCTATGATAAATATACAGAAAACCATTGATGAGCAGAAGATGTCTACAAAAATGCTTATGACAATACATGATGAACTTGTCTTTGAATCACCTTTGACTGAAAAGGTAGAAACTTTAGATATGATAAGGGATAAAATGGAAAATGCCCTTACATTATCTGTCCCTATAAAGGTAGTAATAAAAACAGGTAACAATTGGCTTGAAATGAGAGAGGAAAAATGAAAGTAGCATTTTGTTCTTCAGAAGTATTTCCGTTTGCAAAGACAGGGGGATTAGCGGATGTATGTGGAGCGTTGCCGTTGGCTTTAGAGAATTTAGGAGTGCAGGTAGTAATTTTCATGCCTATGTATAAAAATATTAATATAGGAGAACAGGTTCCTGCAAAAATAAATGACAGCCTTTCGAGATTGGTAATAGGAGAAGGGGTAGAAGTGTTTTTTATAGAAAATTCGGATTTTTTCTATCGAGATAACCTTTATGGCGATACTAATGGAGATTATTCGGACAATCTTGAGAGGTTTCAATTTTATTGTAGGCAGGTGTTTAAAAATATAGAAGAACTTAATTTAGACATTGATATTATTCATTGTCATGATTGGCAGGCCTCGCTTATTCCTGTTTATTTAAAGGAAAAATATGCAGATAAACAAAATTATTCAAAGATTAAATCTGTATTAACTATTCATAATCTTGCTTTTCAGGGGATTTTTCCAAAGGAAAAATTTCCTGTATTGGGATTAGATGCTGAATTATTTAATACTTCAGCGTTTGAATTTTTTGGACAGATTAATTTATTGAAGGCTGGGATTATTTATTGTGACAAGGTAACAACTGTAAGTGAAAATTATGCAAAACAGATTCAAACAAAGGAATTTGGGTGTGGATTGGAAGACGTATTGCGTAGCAAGACAAATGGAGTGGTAGGTATATTGAATGGTGTAGATTATAAAATATGGAACCCAGAATCTGACAAATTTATATACAGTAATTATTCATCAGTTGACTATTTATGGAAGAAAGCAGAAAACAAATCCATACTTCAACAAAAGTTTAATTTAAAAGAAGATGATGATATCCCGTTATTTGGTTTTGTGGGCAGGCTTTGTCAACAAAAAGGACTTGATCTTATATCTGAGATAATAAAAGAACCGAAGTTACCTGATATACAGATTATTATTCAGGGGATAGGTGAAGAGAGGTATCACAATCTTCTTACTGATTTGGCACAACAATATCCAGATAAACTTGCTATCTGTTTTGAGTTTGATGAAAAAACAGCACATCAGATTTATGCTGGTGCAGATATGTTTTTAATGCCTTCAGAATTTGAACCCTGCGGGTTAAGTCAGATGATAAGTTTAAGATATGGTACAATCCCTATAGTATTTCATACTGGCGGATTAGCAGACACTATAATTGATTATAATGAGAATAATTATAACGGTAATGGATTTGTGTTTAAGGATTATAATAAGGAAGCGTTTGCCGATGCAATAAGGCGTGCTATAGAATTTTTTAAGGATACAGAACATCGAGCTAAATTGATAGGCAATGCATTTGGTGCTGATTTTTCGTGGGATAAATCCGCATATGATTATTATCGGCTTTATAAAGAATGCATGGATATGGTACATGATGATGAGTAATAAGAAGAGATGTTATGATGTTATTAAATTTTTACTATGGCTATTGTAATTGGTATAACAGGTAGCCTATGTTCAGGCAAAACAACGGCAGCTTCTATATTTGCAAAGTTAGGTGCAGTAATAATTGATGCAGATAGGATAGTTCATAGGCTTATCCAAAAAGATGGGACATGTTTTAGAGATGTTGTGAGTGCTTTTGGAACTGATGTAGTAAGCAAAGATGGTATCAACAGAAGAAAATTAGCAGACATTGTTTTTAAAGATAAAGAGAAGTTACGACAGCTGGAAAACATCATTCATCCTGCCGTTGTAAAAGAAATTAAAAAGCAGGTTGAAGAATTTAAAAAGACAAATACTGATAATGCAGTGCTTGTTCTTGATGTGCCGTTGTTATTTGAGTCAGGGCTATCAACGGTTACAGACTTTAATATTGTAGTAAATGCTTCTTATGAAGAAAGGATAAAAAGGGCTATTAATAAACTTAAAATAAGCAGGGCAGATGCGGTTAGGAGGATTTCAGCACAGATGCCGGTCAGAGAAAAGATACGTATGGCAGATTTTGTATTAGACAATAATAAAGGTAAGCAGCATATGAGAAAGCAACTAAAGAATATTTGTAGAGAGATATTGGGTGAAAGGAAATAAATTCCTATTATTAACTATAATCAATAATAATATATCATGGCAAAACAAATCAATCAAAGAAGGAGAAAGGGAATAATGGGTGAAAGATCTTCGCAGGAGAAAGATGTCCAGAAAACAACTCATAATAGGCAGGATCGTAATAGTGATCTGCCTCGTAAAATTGACACAGAAGAACATTTGGATATTACAAAATTAAAAAATATGAGGATGTCAGAGTTAACAAAACTGGCAAAGGATATGGGAATTAATGGGATTAGCGGTATTAGAAAACAGGATTTAATATTTAAAGTATTACAAAAACAGGCTGAGAAGGTAGGTTTAATGTTTGGTGAGGGGACGTTAGAGATTCTTCCTGAAGGTTTCGGTTTCTTAAGAAGTGCTAATTATAATTATCTTCCCTGTCCAGATGATATCTATATATCGCCATCTCAGATACGTAGATTTGATCTTAAGACAGGCGATACGGTAAGCGGGCATATTCGCCCGCCTAAGGAAGGAGAGAAATATTTCGCTTTGCTTAAAGTAGAGGCGGTTAATTTTGAGAATCCGGAAAAGTGTAAAGAGAAGATATTTTTTGATAATCTTACACCTTTATACCCTAAGGAAAGAATTGTATTAGAGACTTCACCTGATGAGATATCTACCCGTATTATGGATTTATTTACCCCTCTAGGGAAAGGACAACGTGCGTTGATTGTTGCCCCTCCTTATAGTGGAAAGACTGTTTTAATGCAAAAGATAGCAAATGCTATAACACAAAACCATCCGGATATTATACTTATTGTGTTGTTGATAGATGAACGTCCGGAAGAGGTAACCGACATGCAAAGAAGCGTTAAAGGGACGGTTATATCTTCAACCTTTGACGAACCAGCAGAACGTCATGTCCAGATAGCAGAGATAGTACTCGAAAAGGCTAAACGGCTTGTGGAACACAAACGGGATGTTGTTATTCTTTTGGATAGCATAACTCGTCTTGCACGTGCTTATAATACCGTTGTCCCTCACAGTGGTAAAATTTTATCAGGAGGTGTTGACTCAAATGCATTGCATAAACCAAAACGTTTTTTTGGGGCTGCACGTGCAGTAGAAGAAGGTGGTAGTCTCACAGTTATTGCCACAGCATTAATAGAAACAGGCAGCAGGATGGATGAAGTTATATTTGAGGAGTTCAAAGGAACAGGCAATATGGAATTACAGCTTGACCGAAATCTATTTCAGCGTAGAATATATCCTGCTATTGATATAAAGCGTTCCAATACAAGACATGAAGAATTTCTTGTTAGTCAGGACGATCTTCAGAGAATATGGTTACTTAGAAAGGTAGTGGTAGACCTCAATTCTGCGGAGGCAATGGAACTTTTGATAAGCAGGATAAAAAAATATAAAACTAATAAGGAATTTCTTGAAAATCTTAGTAATGAATAAAGTTGGGTTGAATTATAATTAAGGATAATTTTTAGACAAATACAAAATAAAATGATAGGAGGAAATAATAAAAGATGAAAAAAGATATTCACCCAAACTATGAAGAAACAACTATTACATGCGCATGTGGAGAGGTTATTCATACACGGTCAACAAAAAAGAATATCCGTGTTGAGATATGCTCAAAATGCCATCCTTTTTTTACTGGTGATAAAAAGTTTGTGGATACAGCAGGAAGGATTGAGCGGTTTGAGCGCAGATATAAAAAGAAAAAATAATTTAATTGTATATTAAATAGCTAATGGCACAATTAAATATGATTAGATTGTGCCATTAGCATAGCATGAAAAAATTTTGTAATTTTTTCAAAAACAGATTATTTAAATTATAAATTTATTTGGGAGAATAAGAAGATTATTTTTCATAAATAAAGTTTGAGTTAATATTATGTTGGGAAAGCTTCGGGAGACAGAACAAAGATACAAAGAACTGGAAAAATTGCTCGCATCAAGTGAGGTAATAGCTGATCAGGACAAATATAAAAAACTTGCTAAAGAATTTGCAGATATAACTCCTCTTGTAACAGCCTTTAATGAATATAAAGAAGAAGTAAGTCAAATAGAAGAGCTTACTATGTTGCTTAAAGAGAAGCATGATGATGAATTTAATGCTTTGATAAGAGAAGAGTTGAAGGAAGCGAAAAAGAAAAAAGAGGAGATATTAAAAAAGATAGAAGATCTAACTACTCCTAAACATGAGATTAAAGACAGAGATCTTATTATAGAGATACGAGCGGGAACAGGTGGGCAAGAGGCCAGTCTGTTTGCTGCTGATTTATACAGGATGTATGTGAAATATGCAGATAGAAAAGGCTGGAAGGTAGAAAACATAAGCTGTCATGAGTCTGATACAGGTGGATTCAAGGAGATAATATTTAGTATCAGTGGGAAAGGAGCAGAAAGCAGGCTTAAATGGGAGAGCGGTGCCCATCGTGTTCAAAGAATTCCTACTACAGAGTCTTCCGGAAGAATCCATACTTCTGCAGCTACTGTTGCAGTTATGTTTGAACCGGAAGAGGTAGATGTAAAAATAGATCCAAAAGATTTAAAAATAGATATATTTCGGTCATCTGGGCCAGGGGGACAGAGCGTTAATACGACAGATTCTGCTGTCAGGATTACTCACCTACCAACAGGGATAGTTGTAACATGTCAAGATGAACGTTCTCAATTAAAAAATAAACAGAAAGCGATGAGGGTTCTTCGTGCCAGATTATCTGCCAAGATAGAACAGGAGAAATATGAAGAAACATCCAGAGATAGGAAACTCAAAGTAGGTTCTGGTGATAGAAGTGAAAAAATACGTACTTATAATTATCCTGACAGACGTGTTACAGACCACCGTATAGGGTTTACAACCCATAAATTGGCTGCTATCATGGACGGTGATTTAGACGAAATAACTGAAGCATTGATGAAAGCAGAAAAAGAACAAAACGATTAGTCATCCTAATTAGGATTAATGTTGCTATAAGAGATGACAGAAACAGAGTTGATGTTGATATCGATATTAAATTGCAGTCGCATTGATTTGTTTCTCAATAAAAGAAAACTTACCAAAAAAGAGCAAGCTCAATTTAATGCGATGCAGGCCCGAAGGAAGATGCATGAGCCATTACAATATATTATAGGCACCTGTGATTTTATGGGAATAGATCTGAATGTGGACAGACGAGTACTTATCCCAAGACCTGAGACAGAGTTGTTAGTTGATATAGCTATAAGGACTATAACTTCTGCTAAGCTTTCCTTCTATAATGGTATATTAAATATTCTAGATATTGGAACAGGTTCTGGCAATATAGCAATTGCCCTTACCAAGAATCTTAATAATTGCACGGTTACAACAATAGATATATCAAAAGATGCAATAGAACTGGCCAGGGCTAATGCATGCCGTCACGGTGTCTCTGATAGAATTAAATTTATCCATTCAGACGTATCATCGTTTCTTAATCAGGCAAAGATAGTAGGCAAACAGTATGACATGATTATTTCTAATCCGCCTTATATACCTACTCCTATGCTTCCAAAACTTCCGAAGGATGTACGCTTTGAACCTATTATTGCTTTAGATGGGGGAGAAGATGGTCTCTGTTTTTTTAAGATTATTATTTCTGCTGCAACTTATATAATCCGTAAAAACGGTTTTCTGTTTATAGAAATTGGGGACGGCCAGGATGATGATATTGCCCAGATATTTCAGGATAATAGATATTACAATAAGGTGTCTTTTTATAAAGATTATACTAATGTAAATCGAATTGTGTCTGCTAATGTGACTATATAATAATTTTTGTATAAAGTCGTAAATTTATTATATCATTCATATTTTGTCTCTTAAGGAATAATTATATGGAGAAACTTATAATAGAAGGAAGAAGACAACTTAAAGGAGAAGTTTGTATAAGCGGCTCTAAAAACGCATGCCTTCCTATAATGGCTGCTACATTGTTAACAGAGGAGGCATGTGTTGTTCGTAATGCCCCTGATTTACGCGATACTACTACTATGATAAAATTACTTCGTTCATTAGGTAAGAAGATAGAGATATCGAATAATAAAATTATAATTACTTCCCAAGGCAAGTTAAATTATGTTGCTGATTATGAATTGGTTTCGACTATGAGAGGATCTTTTTGTGTATTAGGTCCTTTGCTTGCAAAGCTTAATAAAGCAAAGGTTTCTTTACCTGGGGGGTGTGTGATTGGTATACGCCCGGTAGATCTCCATCTAAAAGGATTGGCTTCTTTAGGTGCTAAGATAAGAATAGAGAACGGCTACGTTATTGCCACTACTAAGTATAGATTGAAAGGAGAACGTATATATTTAGGAGGGGTATTCGGTTCGTCTGTGCTGGCCACTGCTAATGTTATGATGGCAGCTGTATTGTCAGAGGGAGAAACTATTATAGAATCTGCCGCTTGTGAGCCGGAAATAGAAGACTTAGCTAAATTTCTTATATCTATGGGAGCTAAAATAAGAGGTAAAGGGACCCCAAGGCTTACCATAACAGGAGTAAAAGCACTTCATGGCGCTACCCATACGATTATTCCTGACCGTATAGAGGCAGGTACTTATATGTTAATGGCTGCTGCGACAAAAAGTAACATATCTATAAAAAATTCTAATCCTTCCCATCTGATGGCATTGATAGATAAATTATCACAGGCGGGAATAAAGATATCACTACAAAAAAATATTATCAAGATCTCTTCGCCCAAAAAAATCAAACCTGTAAGTATAACGACTTATCCTTACCCAGGTTTTCCTACAGATTTACAGGCCCAGTTTATGGCGCTTATGTCTTTGGCAGATGGTGTCAGCATAATCACAGACAAAGTGTATCCTGATAGATTCATCCATATATCAGAATTAAACCGTATGGGAGCTAATATACGAAGAGAAGGTATAAATGCTATTGTAGAGGGAGTAAAAAGATTGCATGGGGCGCCTGTTATGGCATCTGACCTGCGTGCTTCAGCTGCATTAGTAATAGCAGGATTGGCTGCTAAAGGTATAACTGAAATACACCGTATATATCATTTAGAGCGGGGATATGAAGACCTTGATAAAAAATTAATACAGCTTGGTGCAAAAGTGTGGAGGGAAAAAGAATAAAGTGTCGCTAAAACAGGAGGGGAAAGATGAACGGCGCTTTGTTGTTAAGTATAGGGATTATCTTATATTTTATTTGTTATAAATTTTATGGTTCTTATTTGAGCAAATTATTCGGAATTAACCCCGGAAATAAAACCCCTGCCCACAAGTTAAACGATGGGATAGATTATCTTCCTGCGAAGGCATCTGTTTTATTTGGCCATCATTTTGCCTCTATCGCAGGTGCTGGTCCTATAATTGGCCCTATATTAGGAATATGTTTTGGTTGGCTGCCTGCTGTAATATGGATAATATTAGGATGTATTTTTATAGGAGCAGTGCATGATTTTAGTGCTTTATTTATATCTATACGGAACGAAGGTCGTTCTATTGGCCATATTATAGAAAAATATATAGGATATATTGGTCGGCAGATATTTTTATTTTTTTGTCTTGCTGCGTTACTCTTAGTTATAGCGATGTTTGCCATATTAGTTGCCAAGACTTTTGTTAACTCGCCGGATGTGGCAACCTCATCTATTCTGTTTATTGCTATTGCAGTGGTTTTCGGGGTTTTGGTATATAAAAAGAATCTACCTTTACCTATTGGCACAGCAATATTTGTCCCTTTACTTTTTATAAGTATTTATATAGGGACAAAGTTTCCTATGGATTTATCATTATTGATAGGAGTTTCAACGGAACAGGCTAAAAATATATGGTTGTTAATGATATTTATATATATATCTATAGCATCAGTGGCACCTGTATGGATATTGCTTCAGCCAAGAGATTATCTTAATTCTTATTTAATGTATTCTATGATTCTTCTGTCTATAGCAGCAATCATGATAACTGCTCCTAAATTTAATATGCCTGTATTTAACGGTTTTTTTGTTATGGATCCAGTTAAAGGTAAGCTGCAATGGGCTTTATTCCCCCTGCTATTTGTTATTATTCCCTGTGGGGCATGTTCGGGTTTTCATTCTTTAGTATGTTCCGGCACAACAGCAAAACAACTTGATAACGAGAGGCATATTTTACCCATTGGATATGGCGCTATGCTGTTGGAAGGGGTTGTTGCGCTTATTGCACTAATTAGCGTGGCAGGGTTACATAATGGCGAGTATATATCCATTCTATCAGAAAAAGGCCCCATATATGCGTTTGCCTCAGGTATATCAGGATTTTGTGAACATCTTAATCTTTCCAGAGATGTAGGTCGTAGTTTTTTATCTTTGACAATATCTGCCTTTATTCTAACTACTCTTGATACGGCTGCAAGATTAAGCAGGTTTACACTTCAAGAAATAGTAATGCCAAGATACGGAGCGACTAAGAGAGAAAATATACAGACCTTTCTTTTAAGAAACCGATATATTGCTACCTTATTTGTTGTTATTATATCAGGATATTTGGCATTTAGCGGGGACGGGGGAAAAATTTGGCCTGTTTTTGGTGCATCAAATCAACTATTGGCGGCTTTGGCTTTGCTTACAGCAACAGTGGTTCTTGTAAAGGGGAAAATAAAAATTGTTAGTGTGTTTTTACCCTTTATCTTTATGATAACCATATCTGTATGGGCATTATTAAAATTGTTGCTTATAAACATGCTCCCTCTTAATCTCCCTCTTTTTACAGCAAGTTTATTTTTACTTATAATGGCTATTTTTTTGGTAGGAGTGGCTGTAATAAAAATAAACCGTTTTTTTAAATAGATAATATCTAAAAGAAAAGGAGGCTAGATGAAAAAACTTTTTTTGTCTTTTTTACTTTTTATATTAATTGCAAAAAATACATATTCAGCTCCTTGTTATGGTAGTAAAATGCCAGAGAAAGGACAGATATTTTTTGGAATTCAAAATTATACTGTTATGAAACGTTATCTTGACAAAGATTATGGGAATATTGACAGTATGCAGGAATTTATACTTATATCATACGGATTATTGGATTGGCTGACATTAGATTTAAAAGGGGGTGCCGGCCGTATTATACACCATTCTCCAATAGGCGCAGAAAAACGTTATCCTACTTTTATGGCAGGTGGTTACGGGCTTCGTATAAACCTTTATGAAAAAGAAAAGATAAAAACTGTCTTGGGATTACATCATATAAGTGTTCATCCATATTCTATAGAGATAAATAATACGAAATATAAAGCAGTGTTGGATAATTGGCAAGTATCATTGTTGGCATCATGTAGATTTAATAAAATAACCCCGTATATAGGTATAAAATTTTCTAGAATGGATTATATAAATTGGATTGATGGACAACGAAAATTAAAAAAGTCAGAACCAGATAAAAATTTAGGATGTGTGATAGGGATGGATATACCTATAAATAAACACTTATGGTTTAATGTAGAATGTCAGATGATAGATGTTACAGCTATAGCAACAAGTTTAAATTTTCATTTTTAATGTATAGATATAATGATATAATTATAAAAAAGATTAGGTTACATTAAAATAACTATTTCGAAAAAGGTAGCTAAAAAATATATAAGGATATATATGAGGAGGGAGGAGAAAAATATATATTTTAAAAAGTCAGCCTAAAAGTTATTAAATATGTGGTAAAAAAGTATTAAATTAAAAGTTTAGGCACATAAGGAAAGGGAGTGCCGTGGGAAGACTATTTAGGAGGAAGATAATAACTAAACTTAATAAATTCCAACGTCGTATGATGTATCCGGTAATTATTTCAGCTATAATTACATGTAATTTATCGCTTATATGTTTGGCATACTTTTATCTTCCTGCGGATATTAATTTTCAAGGATATGATCTTAAGGCCTTAAAAATAATTATTCCACATTTACTTATGGCAGTGGCTCCTTTTCTATTGTTTATGGTATGTTGGATGTATTATGTATCCGGGAAAGTAGTAGGCCCATATACTAGAATACTTTTGGAATTAGACAAAATTATTGAAAACGGACAAAAACGTATTATTTATGTAAGGAAAGGAGATGAATTATTTGAAGAGTTGTTAGGACGTATTAATATACTGATAAAAAAGCTACCTAATAGCATCGATGGGAGAAATTAAATTCGTTAATGTAACCTTCTTAAAATCCTGCCAAAAATATTTTATTTTTCATTTAATAATTAAAAATTTTTAAATAAGGGCTATAGTATGAACATTAAAGAGACCTATATACAAATAAGAAAAGAGATACCTGAATATGTTGATATAGTTGTGGCAGCAAAACAAAGAACATCAGAAGAAGTATTAACCATAATAGAAGCAGGAGCGTTACATATAGGAGAAAATTATATACAAGAGGCGGAAGCTATGTATAAGGCATTAGGCGATAAGGCAAAAAAGGTGCGCTGGCATATGATAGGTGATTTACAAAAAAATAAGATAAACAAAGCAGTTAAGATGTTTGATGTAATTCAGACAATAGATTCTCTGGAAAAGGCAATAGAGATAGACAAACGCGTAGCAAATGCCGGTAAAGACAAAGTCAGTGTATATATAGAAATTAATATAGCTGAAGAACCTGCCAAATCAGGGCTTATGCCGGATGATAAACTGCTAGAAGAAGTTGTTCGTAATATAGCAAAGCTAGAACACCTATCACTTGAAGGATTAATGACCATGGGGCCTGTTGTTAGTTTTCCTGAACAGCTGCGGCCGTATTTTCGTAAAACCAAACAGATGTTTGATAAGATAAGGTCGTTGAATATTGAAAACGTTAATTTAAAAACGTTATCGATGGGAATGTCTGACTCGTATAAAGTAGCGATAGAAGAAGGTGCTAATATGCTACGTCTTGGGACAATTCTATTCGGGCCTAGAAAATATAAAAGTTAAACATAATAGGATACATATGCGTTACAAATTAGAACATAAGACTAACAAAAAAATATCGAGAGGCTTACCTGAACCTTTAGGTGCTACTGTGAAAGAAGATGGTGTCAACTTTGCTATATTCTCCCAATATGCAAAGGATATCTACCTCTTACTATTTGACAGGCCGGAAGGGCTACCCTCTGATATTATTAAATTAGAAAATAAAACCGAACACATATGGCATGTTTTTGTGCATGGAATTAAACAGGGACAATTATATGGATATAAAGTTGATGGGCCATATGATCCAGCAGAAGGAATGAGATTTAATAAATACAAACTCCTAATAGACCCTTATGCAAAGGCAGTAACAGGGAAATGCTATAATAAGGACAACTTACTTTTAGGGTATAATGCTGCTTCTCCTAAAAAAGATTTAATAATGGATAAAAGGGACAATACCTTAATAATGCCAAAGGCTATTGTTGTAGATGATAGCGCATTTGACTGGCAGGGAGACACCCCCCTTGATATACCATTGGATGAGATAATTATTTATGAAGTTCATGTTAAGGGATTTACCCGGCATATATCTTCAAGGGTGAAGAATAGGGGAACATATTTAGGTTTTATCGAGAAGATACCATATCTTAAACAACTTGGGATTACTTCTGTGGAGCTGATGCCTATCCATGAATCTTGTCCGCAAGATTTTTTAATTAAGAAAGGACTTAGTGATTATTGGGGATATAACAGTATTGGATATTTTGCTCCAGAATCTTCTTATAGTACAGGTCGTTTTTTAGGATGTCAAGTTAATGAATTTAAAACATTAGTTAGAGAACTCCATAAGGCAGGTATTGAAGTTATTCTTGATGTGGTTTACAACCATACAGGGGAAAGCGATAGATACGGTCCGACAGTATGCTTTAGAGGGATCGATAATCCTAGCTATTATGCGCTTGAAGAAGAAGATGGTAAACCATACCTTGGGTATAAAAACGATACAGGATGCGGCAATACAATAAATGCAGAGAACCCATATATCATACGATTTATATTAGATTCACTTCGCTATTGGCGAGAAGTTATGCATGTTGACGGTTTTCGTTTTGACCTTGCATCTATATTGGCACGTAAATGTGGTCAATTTAGTAAAGATTCTATTTTTTTCTCAGCTATCGCCAATGATACAATATTAAGCAAAGTTAAGATGATTGCTGAACCATGGGATATGACTACCTATCAAGTAGGCAACTTTCCTGTTAGCTGGTCTGAATGGAATGGCAAGTTTCGTGATACAGTGCGGCGTTTCTTAAAAGGTGATCCTGGCCAATTGGGAGACCTTGGAAGGAGGTTAACCGGTTCAGCAGACCTATATAATGATGATGGGCGACTTCCGCATAATAGTATAAATTTTATTACCTGCCACGATGGGTTTACCCTTAATGACTTGTATTCATATAGTAAAAAACATAACCGTGCTAATGGTGAAAATAACCGTGATGGTATGAATGAAAACTATTCATGGAATTGCGGAGTAGAAGGTCCCACTAAAAATCCAAAAATTCTTAAGTTAAGAAGACAGATGGTAAAAAATGCATTCTGTTTTCTTTTCTTTTCTTTAGGCACGCCTATGATGCTTCATGGAGACGAAATATTAAGAACAAAGAAGGGCAACAATAACAGCTACTGCCAAGATAATAAAATAAATTGGATTAACTGGTGGCTTGTAAAGAAAAACGCAGATATCTTAGAATTTTGTAAAAAAGCAATAATTTTTAGAAAAACATGGAGTGTGCTTAAAAGGAAACGTTTTTTTACAGAACAATACGAAGGCGACAAACCCGTTCCCGGGGTTGATTGGTATGGGACAAACCTTGATTATCCTGATTGGGACAATCCAGAGAAAAAAATATTATCCTGTAAACTAGATGGAAGATTAAGTCCTTATAACCCGGGTAACTATGAATTATTTTTTATTATGAATGCAGATGAGAAATATTTTCAAGTAAAGCTCCCACAGATTGAAAACATGCGATGGTATAGGGTAATAGATACCAGTTTAGACTACCCGGATGATTTCTTAGATAATGGAGATGAGAAATTATTAAAAAACACCGAATATTACAATACAGCTCCCCATACTACCGTTGCATTATTGGCTAAATAAGAATTTTTATATTAATTATTTTTTTACAACAAAATCTCCAATGTTCGTTTAAATTCATTTTAAGGTTAGGATGTTTAAAATAATTTGTTTAATTTTATATACAATGTTTAATAAATTTAATAAAATTTTGTATATTTATTTATAATAAATAAGAATTTATATAATATATTAGTTATTTAGGTGTAATGTATTAATTAGTTTAAATTTTTTTGAGGAGGTGGCATAGTTTTTGCTCATTTTTATAGAATGACAGATAATATAATATTATATAAAAAATAAAAGGAGAAGAAGGATATGAAAATAGTATTTAAATATTTAGGTGTTTTAATATTAACTGTTTTAATGAATCTATTTATCTATATTTATCCTGCGTCGGCTATTACATTTACTCAAATTCCTTTTGAATGGGAACATTTCGATATTTCAGATTTAACAGCTTATGATAGTGATGATGATAGTAGTTTAGGCCCTATTGCATTGGGATTCTCCGTTACAATTGGCGGAGCAACATATGACCATTTTGACATGGATTCCAATGGTTATATTGAATTGTTATCGGCTACACAGCCACCTAATGGATATGGATATGGGGCAATACAAGAATTGATTGATGATAATCCAACATCAACTTATTTACTTGCGGCCTACGATGATCTATCTTCCGATGATTATGGATACTATGGTTATGCTCTTGAATCTAACCGGGCTATTTTTTATTATAACACCGAAACATACTACGACGAAGATCATGAACTTCTGAACAATTTTGAAGTAATCCTTAATTCGGATGGAAGTGTTCAATGGAATTTCAATTATGCAGATTATGATGACTATGATTATGATTTGTTTTCTGGTCTTTATTTTGGTAATACTGGAACCTTGTATGAGTTATATCGTGATTATATTCCAGAACAAGAATCGTGGGTCTATGGTAGGAATTCAAACAATGTCGTTCCAGAACCGATAACAATGCTTTTATTTAGCACCGGGTTAGTAGGATTTGCAATAAAACGACGAAAAGCTTAAATGATTATAAAAAATATAGTTTTATAAAAGGCATCTCATTTATTTGAGATGCCTTTTTTTCTTAAAATTAATTTATTAGAATAGTTTATTTTGTCTGATGAATTGTCGTTAGATAGGTTAGAAAATCGTTTATGAAAGGGACTTACCCCTTTAAGCAAATAATGTAAATTTGGAGGCATCTATTCTATTTCGCTTTGGGGCGCGAATAAATAGAATTTACCCTAACCGGTTCACTAAATACACGCTCAATAGCGTAGACTGGCATAATAGGTTACAGATTTGGCATAACGTTTCCGATAACAAGATAATAGGCATAAGTTTACCTGAAACGCTAATATATTTACCTTACAAATCCAAATAGCATGGAATTATAGACCTGTTTTCATATAGAAATTATAAAGTTTATAAACTATATTCAAAAATGATTTTGCATTCTTAAGAAGAAGGTGATAATATATGCAAACGCTATGAATGGAAAAACAAAAGGCCAAGTAGAAGCTCTTATTGGTGGAGCAATAGTAAAGTTTGAAAAGGAATATATGGGCAGAGGGCCAACAGAAATCAAGACCTATATTATAAAAGACATGATTTTTGTTAGGCTTAAAGGGGTGCTCACCCCTGCCGAGGAACAATTGTCCAAGACTTCTGAGGGGGCAGAGCTTATAAAAAGAACACGCGTTCAGCTTTTAGAAAGTGCCAGGATTTTATTGGATAATATTATCTTAGAGATTACAGGTTGTCAGATAAAAAGTTTGCATACAGATATCAGCACAAAGACCGGGGAACGAATTATCATTTTTACATTAGACAGGAATTTAGAAGATAAATTTCAAACTTAAAAACAAGTTGATTTAGCAATTTTACTTCATATAATAGTTAAATAAGGTTTTGGAAGACTAAGGCAAAGGCCCTTCTTTAAAGGGTGGTTGCAAAGTAGACCAATACCAAGTTTCTTAATTCTCTATAATATAAATTTATAGAGAAGAGGAGTCGGTGTTGGTCTTTTTTTTTTAGGGAATAAATGGTATACAAATGAAGGGAGAAATACAATGACAGAGCAATGGATGGAATTACTTAGAGGTAAGTGTATTCAGAAAAGCTATGAAAAACTAATGCAATTAAATAATCCCAAGCTACATAGCTTTATTGCAAAATATGTTGAACTTTGCAATCCTGACTCTGTATATGTTTGTAATGATTCTAATGAAGACAGGCAGTATATCCGCAACAAAGCCTTAGAAAATGGTGAAGAAAGGAAATTAGCAATTGATGGGCATACTGTGCATTTCGATGGATATAATGACCAGGCTAGAGACAAAGCAAACACTAAATATCTTCTTGCTGCAGGTAAGGATTTAGGGGTATCCCTCAATGTTATTGATAAAGAAACTGGGTTAAAAGAGGTGCATGATTATTTAATAAATATTATGGCCGGCAAAGAAATGTATATCCTGTTTTTTTGCCTTGGCCCTACAGATTCTGAATTTTCTATTTCCTGTGTTCAAATAACGGATTCAAGTTATGTTGCCCATTCAGAGTATATCTTGTATAGGCCAGGGTATGAACAGTTCAGAAAAATCGGGGCTTCTGAAGATTTTTTTTGCTATGTGCATAGTGCCGGCGAATTAGAAAACGGTGTAAGCAAAAACGTGGATAAAAGAAGAATTTATATTAATTTGGAAGAAAATATTGTCTACAGTGTTAACACTCAATATGCAGGCAATACTGTTGGCTTGAAAAAACTTTCCCTAAGACTTGCTATCAATAAGGCATCCAATGAAGAATGGCTTGCAGAGCATATGCTTATTATGGGCAGCCATGGGCCAGGAGGAAGAATAACATATTTTACTGGCGCATTTCCTAGTGCCTGTGGGAAAACATCAACCGCAATGCTGGAAGGAGAAACCATTGTAGGAGATGACATAGCTTACTTGAGAAAACGTGATGGTAAAGTTTACGCGGCAAATGTTGAGTGTGGGATATTTGGCATTATCCGTGATGTAAACCCAAAAGATGATCCTATTGTTTGGGAAGCACTTAATAGCCCGTCTGAAGTAATTTTCTCTAATGTTTTGGTAACTAAGGAAGGTGCCCCTTATTGGCTTGGAGATGGCCGCCGCCAAATACCTGAAGAGGGAATTAATTATTCAGGGCAATGGTATAAAGGAAAGAAAGATTGCAAAGGGAAAGAGATCCTTCACGCCCATAAAAACGCTCGTTATACCATAAGTCTATATGCCCTTAAAAATGTTGATGCTAACCTAGATAATCCTGAAGGTGTTCCAATTAAAGGCATCATCTACGGTGGAAGAGATTCCAGTATTTGGCCGCCAGTCCAGCAAGCGTTTGACTGGGGTCATGGTGTAATTACAATGGGAGCTTCTCTTGAATCGGAAACTACAGCCGCCACTTTAGGGAAAGAAGGTGTTCGTCAATTTAATCCTATGTCAAATCTTGATTTCGTCTCAATTCCACTTGGGAAATACATTAACAATCATCTGAAGTTTGTGGAAGGAATAAAGGAACCGCCATTAATTTTTGCGGTGAATTATTTCCTTAAAGACGATAATGGCAATTATCTGACAGGGATGGAAGATAAACGGGTTTGGGTAAAATGGATGGAGTTGCGTGTTAACAATGATGTAGGTGCAATTAAAACACCAACAGGCTATATTCCTAAATACGAGGATCTAAAAAAGTTGTTCGAGGAAATATTGGGCAAAGATTATATTCAAGGCAGTTATACAAAACAATTCACCTTAAGAATTCCAGAAAACTTAGAAAAGATTGAACGAATTATAAGTATTTATAAAACTAAAATAACAGACGCTCCTGATCTTTTATTTAAAATCCTTCAGAGCCAAAAGCAAAGACTTGAAGCTTTGAGAAAAAGACATGGAGACTATGTTACCCCGTCGATCTTATTAAATATGTCGTAATTATTAGGAATCACTCGACCATAAATCACTTTTATTAAATTTTTTTATATAAAATAAAGATTATAAAAGATTAAAAAAACAAGTGATATTTAGTTGGTAGGTAACAAAAAATAGATATTACTAGTTTGTTCTTGTTCTATTAGATTTTGTAGGTGTTTTTGTTTTATTCCATCCCTTTATAATATAACCATGATGGACTGATTCTCTATGGTATCAATTTCCAATAATTAATTATCTTCTTATTGACAAGTTTTATTAAAAGTAGTAAAAATGTATTTTTATAGAAGAAAATTAAAAAAAATAAATCAAGGCATAATCTTATCCGAAAAGGAGTGATATATGGACGAGATTATAAAAGGCCTTAAGAAGTTTTTTAAGGATAATTTACTGGGTGAGAGGGGTCGGAAAATAGCATTTATGTGTGAGAATGGGAATTTGTGTATGAACAGAAGAAAAGAAGTATTCACTTTTACTTTAAAAGCTCCAGAGGCCAAAGAAGTTGTTCTTGTTGGAGATTTTAACGGTTGGGATGTGAATAATGGCGTTCGTATGAAAAAATCAGATGACGGAATATGGACTGCGGGCGTAGAGCTCACATCAGGCAGGTATGAATATAAGTTTATAGTAGACGGGGAATGGAAATTAGACCCGGAAAACAATCAAACGGTTGCCAATGTTTTTGGTAGTCTTAACTCTGTAAAGCAGCTTACAGTATAATGTTAAGAGGAGGAAATTTATTATGAAAAGAAAAATTTTAAAGATTATAGTTTCCTCTTTTATCGCTGTATTGATTATAGGAAATATATTTTCTATCCCTTTATCCATGGCACAGGATAGTAAAAATAATACTATTTGTGGGGTTTATATTAGTGGAGCAGGGTGCCATAATTGTGCGGTTACGGATCCAATATTATTTCAAGACTTTACAAGGCGGTTTCCTAATCTAGTGCTGATAGAATATGAGATTTATAAAGCTGCAAAAGAGAATAGAGAGGCTAAAACAGAATATTTTTCTTCCTATCTTGGTGGCAGAGGAGGTGTCCCTTTTTTAATTTTTAATAAAGAACATACTTTTTTAGGACGGTTAAATGTGCCTACGGCAGGCAATTGGATCGCAACCATATCTCGAAATCCTTGTCCTATGGCTAATGGAAGTTCTGTTGCATTTGAAGATATTGATATTTCCTCTTTACCCGGGAAAATAAATATATGGACAAAAAATAGGGTGTTAATTAAGGAAGGTGGAAATATCAGGAATAATAAAATATTAAAGAAGATTATTCTTGCCAAGGATGTAACAGAGGTTTTAAAAAAAGTAAAACATCGTGTAGTGGCTCCCGTGCCCGTAGAGATCTCTCTTGCAGAAATAAATTTTGATCACGCTGCTATTATTGACGGATGGCGACTACAATGGAACGATGATTCTACTAATAAAAAAACATCTGTAGTGGCCTCTGTGAAAAAGACTAATAGTCGAAGACATTCCTATAAACCCAGTCATAAACTCAATACAAATATGCTTATTAGTATCTTGTTAGGTTGTATAGGTATATTATTAATTCTTGGGGCGTTTATAAGGGTAAAAAAAGTGGAAGAGGGTTTGTTAATTTGCATCAGATTTGATAAAACAAGCAAAGATTTTCTAATAGCAGGAATATCTTCTCTATTATTGATGGCATTTTTTATGTTAGCGCCAACGATATCTCCTGATGCACTTGCTAGGGCAGGATATAGAATGCCTTTACCTTTATTTACTTTCTTTATTGCATTAATAGATGGGTTTAATCCATGTAATATATTTGTGTTGATATGTTTGTTGTCGGTTATTATAGCTACTTCTGAATCTAGGATGCGGCTTTATACCGTTGCTTTTAGCTTTGTATTTATGGTCTATATTATATATTTTCTTTTCATGGCAGCATGGTTGAAGGTATTTCAATTGATGAATTTTGTAACCCCTTTACGTATCGGGATAGCTTTTATAGCTCTTGTTGCTGGACTCATAAATTGTAAAGAACTTCTTTTCTTTAGAAAGGGGATTACGCTTACAATTCAGGACAAACATAAAGGGCCTTTATTGAAGAGAATAACTGCAATGAGATCAGTTATTGAGAAAGGTTCATATCCTGTATTAATATTATCTTCAATTGGTTTGGCAACTTTAGCTTCATTGGTAGAGCTTCCATGTACGGCAGGATTTCCTATTATATTCACCGGAATATTGTCTGCCAAATCCTTAGATAATACATGGTTTTATTATTTATATATTGCTTTTTATAATATAATATATGTGATGCCTTTGATGGTTATTGTGGCTATATTTATTTATACTTTTCGGACGCATCAGATTACAGAACGGCAGGTTCAGATTATAAAATTTATCGGTGGCTTGATAATGATATTATTGGGAATAATATTATTAGTGAATCCAGCATTGATAGGGATACCTGTAATTCGATAATATTTTTTATTGTATTCTTTGATTTTCTAGTTTTATATGGTAAGTTGTTAGCCATATTTTGCGCTCGTAGCTTAATTGGATAGAGCATCTGTCTACGGAACAGAAGGTTGGAGGTTCGAGTCCTCCCGAGCGCGTTTTTTTTATGTCTATAATTTGATGTGAAATAAAAATATAAGAGAGGTGTTAGGTTGGGGGGAAAAAAAATAGAAATAATTGGTAAGTTGCCTGAGAGTTTGCCAGAGGATGAGCAGAGAGATTTTCTATATAGTTTAATAGATACTATTCCTAAAGAGGTAATGTTGACGGGTGAAGACGGGCGTATTGTATTTGCTAATAGAGCATGTATTAGAGGAATAGGTCTTAGTAAGGAATATATCTTAGGCAGGCACATAACAGAGGTCTATGATATGAACATGGGCCCTCGTAAATGGAAAAAAGATGTATTTGATAAACTTAGGGGAAAGAAATATATTATTCGTTATATTTTTAATCGAAATGTTAATAAAAAGAGACACAAAATGATGGAGTTTTGTGCCTCATATTTTAAATATAAGTGCAGAGAGTATATATTATCTATAGTATGGGAAATTAGTACAAAGATGCAGATAGAGCAAATCAGCAGAGAGTCGGAGAAGATGAAGGCACTGCAGCAGTTGATAGCTGGGACTACTCATGAGATACAATATCCTCTAAAGGCATTGCTTGAGAGATTAGATACTCTTGTAAAGAAATACAAACATAGAGATTTTGAATATATAGGATATAAAGAGTTTAAGGATATTATAGTTACTCTGGAAAGAATGCGTGATCAGGCAAGATATTGTTTTGATACCACAGAGAGATTGTTGAGCATTAATAAAAGAAAGCTAGGGATAAAAAATAAGAATTGTCATGTAGTTTCTATTATAAAAGATGTGGTTAATGAGTTAAAACATGATCTTGAACTTGCAAACATAAAACTAAAACTTAAGTTAACAGGGGATGTCCCAAGGGTAGGGATAGGTTCGATTGAATTAAAACAAGTTTTGACGAATATAATTACAAATTCTCTTCAATCAATGCCTACTACTGGCGGGCAAATATGCCTAAAGGCTAATGCATGTTTAGATAAAGATATGGTATTAGTAGAATGTAAAGATAATGGTATAGGTATTTCTAAAGAAAATCTACCTCGTGTATTTGAACCATTTTATACTACAAAACAAAGGGGGCTTGATAAGAACTCAGGTCTTGGTTTATCTATTGTTTATTCCATAATAAAGGCATGTAATGGAGAGATTTCTATTAAGAGTGATCTTAAAAAAGGCACAGTTGTAAGGTTAATGCTGCCTGTATATAAAAAGTAACTATTGGGGGCTTCAGTCGGATAGGATATTTATTATGTCGGTCTATTCTGATGATAATGAAATGATTGATACTGTATTTATGCGTGAGGCGTTAAGGCAAGCGGAGATAGCAAGTGATAAGGATGAAGTCCCTGTTGGTGCGGTTATTACATTGGATAATAGGATTATAGCTAAGGCATATAATCAGGTGGAGTCCTTGAGAGATCCTACTGCGCATGCAGAAATGATAGCCATAACTCAAGCGACAAATACTATTGCAAGCAAATGGCTTTATGATTGTACTATATATGTTACATTAGAGCCATGTAGTATGTGTGCGGGAGCATTAGTTCTTGCGAGAATAAAACGGATATGTTTTTGTGCAGATGACCCTAAAACAGGAGCATGTGGGTCAGTGTTTAATATTGTAAATAGTGATAAATTAAACCATAAAATAGAAATAAATAAAATTCCTATGGAGGGTGCAGGGGCACAGTTATTAAGTGAGTTTTTTAGGAATAAAAGATAATTATATCCATAAACTGATTTCGTAAGCTACGATTTAAATGTTAAATATTGTTATATTTCCATAAGATTTTTTAGAGTAATATTGTGGTTACATGTGTGATTTAACAGGAATAATAAAAAATGTTTATAAATACAGACTATTTTCAATTGTTGATTGATAAAGGGCAGAAAGTTGGTTTCTGAGATAGAAGTGCTAATTTAGTATATAATATATATTGAGATTTTAGATTTTGCTTGCCAATTAATTTAATGTGGAGTTTTCTGTATTAAACCAATTTTATTTTTGCCTTGACGGGGTGGGTAATAGTCCATATAATAACCCATTATATAAATTAATACATTTGGAGAGGTGCCGGAGTGGTTGAACGGAGCTGACTGCTAATCAGTTGATCTGGGCAACCGGATCCTCGGGTTCGAATCCCGGCCTCTCCGCCATTTGCCATTCTAAGGGGGATTTCAAAAAAACATATTAGGTAAGATTCCTTTTAATATCAGATTTACTTAAATCCTCTCTTCTTAATTCAATGTAACGATGTGGTATCATTTCCAATCCCACCGAGCATAAAGGTTGAAAAAATATAGTTTTAGTAGTATGATAAATATGAAAGAAATGATATAAGAATGATGTTTCATTCCTGCATACAAAATCTTTGCATTTTGTCACAGATGTGATTTTATATAGACATGGCAAAGATGTCATATTATTAGGCCTACGAATAGAGATTGATTTACTATTGCTACTTTTCTTTGAATGTTCTCTTCTTTTTTATGTTCAATAGCGTGTTAAATTAATTTTTTGTAAGGGAGAACGTTAAATGAGGTTAAAACCTATAGCAGTTATACTTGGCCTGTCGTTTATCTTTGGAATAGCTATAGTAGAAGCGACCCGTGTACTTGGTTATGATGTGTTGGGTTCTGAGCCCAATTCTGTATACGTATTCTTTATTGGGTGTTTTGGTTTATTTGGCTTGTCTATTTTTTATACACTGGAAGCGGATAGTAGATTAATGAGAGTTTTGTTTTTGAAAGAACAGAGGTTGAGTGATTTGGTCGATGATTTGGATGTTGGTCTTTTTATGTATAGGATAAAGGATAAAAAGATTGTTAAATGTAATAATTCTTTCGCTAGGTTGTTGGGATATGACGATGTTGACGAATGTATATTGAATGCTTCTATAATTTTTTCGTCGGACGAGTTTAGAGAAAGTTCTGGTAGGCCCTTTTGTTTTGTTGATAGAAGGATAGTGAAGTTTAAGAGAAAGGATAATTCTGATATATGGTTAAATTGTTCAGTAAGGGCTGCTAATAAGAAGGGCTATATTGAGGGTATCGCAATTGATATAACTGAAACAAAACGAAAAGAGGAATGGTTAAGAAAGTTATCAGCAGCTGTTGATCAGAGTACTTGTTCTATAATTATTACGGATAGAAGGGGTAATATTGAGTATGTAAATAAAAAATTTACAGAAGTTACAGGATATACTCTAGAGGATGTGAGCGGAAAAAGCTCAGCAGTATTAGAATATTGTAAGTCTGCTACAGATAATTATAAAGAACTTTTTCGCACTATAAATAAGGGAGAAGAATGGGTTGGAGAATTACATAGCTGTAAAAAAAATGGTGAACCTTTTTGGGAGTTCGCATCTATATCCCCAATTTGTGATAGTAATGGGAATGTTACTCATTTCCTTGCTATAAAAAATGATATAACAGAGACCAAATTAGTACAGGATAAGTTAAAAAAATTACAGGATAATTTACGTGTTGAAAAGATCAAGCTGGAGAGGGTGTTGGATATAGATCGTAAAATGGGAGAAATTTTGGATATTAATCATTTGGTTGATTTTATTGTGGATAAGTCGACCGAAATCCTTGAGGCTGAACGATGTTCTCTTATGCTGGTGGACACGGAATCAAAGGAATTATTAATAAGGGGAGCAAAAGGTATAGATGGGAAAGTTATAAAAGAGGCGCGAATTAAAATAGGTGACGGCATATCTGGATTTGTAGCTAAGAATGGTAATCCTTTGCTTGTTAATGATATAAGGACAAGTAGATTTAAAGGAAATACAAAATATGGTAGTAATTATAAAACGAAGTCATTTATTAGTGTCCCGATAAAGGTCCATAATAAAATAGTAGGAGTGGTAAATATTACGGATAAAAAACCTGATAAGGATGGTTATACGCGTATATTCAATGAAATCGATCTTAAAATATTATGTACTATTGTTCGACAAGCTTCAATTGCTATTGAGAATGCAAATTTTTATAGAAAATTGGAATATTTATCAGTAAGAGATGAAATTACAGGAGTTTTTAATCATCGTTTTTTTGTGAGGAGCCTTGATAGAGAAATTGCTCGCGTAAAGCGGTATTCTTGTCCTCTTTCTCTTATGATGATAGATATAGATGATTTTAAGTCTTATAATGATAAATATGGAGAACAAAAAGGAGATAAGTTGTTAAAAGATATTGCTTACATTCTAAGGAATGTTTCCCGTGACGTAGATATTGTATGTCGTTATGCTGGGGATGAATTTGCTATTATTCTTCCCGAAACTAATATTGCTGATGCAGAAAAACTTGCTATAAGGATTACTTATGCCTTGGAAACCTCATCTTTCAATGATAGAGTGACAGTTAGTATTGGGTTAATTCAATATTCGAATAATAATGAAAGCAGAATTGATTTTGTAATGAGAGCAGGGCAGGCTTTAGTTCAAGCTAAGGGAGGTGAGCGAAATAACAGAAATAATGGTCTAGTTTCTTTTTAGGTTAATAAAATGTGTAGTGTAATAAGTTCGTTAGTATTTTTTTTAATAGATATTTCTATGTCTTAGATATTTTCTAAATGTTTGACAAAATAGGTATATCCTTTATAATTAAAATGGTTTAAATTTTTTAGTTAAATTAATAATATAAATAAGAGAGATAGGATAAAATATGCAGAATTTTATTTTCAAAAAGGTATATCTTTCTGATAATGATTTAATGTATAAAATATATAAACTTAGATTTCAAGTTTATTGCAAAGAATGCGGTTTTATTAAGGAGGAAGATTACCATGATCAAATAGAATTTGATGAATACGATGCCAAACAGGCTGTCCATTTTGCTGCATTAAATGAGGATGGAGAACTTGTGGGAACAATGAGAATGATTTTACCCGGAGATCTACCACTCCCGATAGAAAAACATTGCCCTGATGTAAAAATTGATAAATACGCTTTTGAAGCAGGCAGAGCAATGGAGATATCCAGATTGGTTATTAGTAAACATCTTAGACGCAGGAAAGATGATGGAAGATATTACGGGCCTCAGGTTAGGGACAAAGAGGGAACAGGTAAGGATGGAAATCAGTTTGTCCGTAGGGTAAGACCAATGGCATTCGGTTTATATCGAGAGGTATATAGGGAATGTAAACGGAGAGGTATTACGCATTGGTATGCATTAATGGAGAAGGGATTATGGTTGTTGTTGCGTATACACGGATTTAATTTTGAACGTATAGGAGATGAAGTTGATGTATATGGTCCTGTTTGTCCATATCTTGGGAGAACAGAGGTATTTGAAAAAGAAATAAAAGAAAAATTCCCTGATTTTTTTAATTACTTCACGGAGCCAGATGTAAGTTTCTGTAATTGATGGGTAATTTATGAAGACTGACAGCCATCGAATAAAGTTTAGGCATATCTTTAAGGTATTCTCGGAGATAGCAAAACGTTTTTCCAATAAAACGGCTATTATTCTCACAAAACGTGGATATGGCTGCATATCTAATTTAAGTTATGCTACTCTTTACAATAATTCCCTTAAAATAGCGTCTTTTTTAAAACATAAAGGGATAAATCCACAAGATAAGATTGCTATTATTTTAGAAGATCAACTTGAATATGCTGAGGTATTTTTCTCAGTCATGGCAGTTGATGGTGTAGCTGTAGCTTTTGATGTCCAATTACCTTCATCACAACTGGGAGAATTATTGCATCATGCAGAAATAAGATATGTAATTACTACGAAAAATCTTAAAAATAGGATAATAAATGTTATAGATACAAAAAAATTAATTGTGTTAGATGATGAACATACGCGTGATGAAATAGCAGAATCTATACCTTTGAGTGAAAATGAGTATGGTCAGAATACTGGTGATGAGGCAGTTATCTTTTATACCTCAGGTTCGACTGATACTCCAAAGGCAGTTGTATTAACTCATACTAATTTATTAGCTAATTTTAATTCTATTCTACAACTAAATTTGGTAGGAAAGGACGATGTTGTCTTATCTATTCTCCCTCTACACCATGCCTTTGCCTTCACCACGACATTTTTATCACCATTAATGATAGGAGCTACAGTAGCATATCCTAACAGTATCGCTTCTGCAGACCTTCTATATTGTATGCAAACCGCACATATTACCGTATTTGTAGGAGTACCCCAAATTTTTTCTATCATACATAAATTTATTTCAAGGAAATTTGATACGTTATCGATAATTACTAGAGGTATGTTGTCATTATTATCCAGTATCTTTTTTAAGATACGTATATATACAGGTTTTAATTTAAATAAACTATTGTTTAAAAGGATACATGTCTCTTTTGGCAGTCGTCTTCGTTTTATGGTTTCCGGTGGGGCTAGGTTAGATACTGACATGGCTTATGATTTTATGAAATGGGGCTTTACTATATTAGAAGGATATGGTTTAACAGAAACCTCCCCTGTAGTTACATTTAATCCAATTAGCAAACCTAAAATAGGTTCTGTTGGGAAGCCTTTACCTAATGTGCAAGTAAAAATTGTTGAGAAGGACAACGATGGGATAGGAGAGATAATTGTTAAAGGCGACAACGTTATGAAGGGATATTATAAATTACCAGAAGCTACGAGTGAAGTTATAAAAAAAGGATGGTTTTTTACAGGAGATTTAGGATATTTAGATGAAGATAATTATCTTTATATTACTGGAAGAAAGAATGATATGATTGTTTTAAGCTCGGGAAAGAATATTAATCCTGAGGAAATAGAGACATATTATGAAAAGAATCCTTTTATAAAAGAAATTTGCATATTGTCCTTTACATCAAGCAGGCTTAAAGGGGTGGACAGTCTGTCGGCAATAATAGTAATAGATGAGGAGGAATTCAAACGTAATAATGAGACAAGAATTCAAGAAAAAATAAAATGGGAATTGGATACTATGGCAGCAGGGTTGCCTAGTTATAAACGTATTAAGCGTTTTGTAATAAGCAAGACACCATTGCCAAGGACAAGATTAGGTAAGATTATGCGTTATAAGGCTAAAGAATTGTTCGAGCAGCTTAGTAATTTATCTGTCTCTGATAAAAGTCAAGAAGGGCAATGCGAAAAGATAGATATATATTATGAGGATGTATATAATATAGGGGTGTCTTTTATAGAAAATACTTTGAAAAGAAAGGTTTCTGCTTCTGATCATTTAGAACTTGACTTAGGCCTTGATTCTTTGGAAAGAATAGAGCTACTCTTAAATTTACAAGAACGGCTTAATTTAAAGTTGTCGGACGAGTCTGCTATGGATTTTTTTATGTGTAATACAATAGGTGAACTGACCGAACAATTGAAAAGACATGTAGATGCTATTAAAGAAAAGAACACTAAAGTCAGTTCTATTCAATGGTCTGATGTTCTTAATGAAGATTTGCAGCCAGAGACATCAAAGAAGATATGTCTTAGTCCTAGTTTATACGATAAGATAATCAATATACCTTTTATACTATTGTTTAAACTTTTTTTTCGAATTTTTTATTTGTTAAGAACAGAAGGAAGGGAATCTCTGAAGAATATATCAGCCTGTATTATTACGCCCAATCATACTAGTTATTTGGATGGGCTTTTTATTTTAAGTGCATTGCCTATAAAGGTTATATTTAATACGTATTTTGTGGGATTTGCCAATATACTAGAGTCGCCTATTTTGAAACCCTTTGTCAGGACGGCACGGCTTATTCCAATCAACGCTAATTTTAACCCTACGGAGGCACTTAAGGCATGTGCTTATCTTTTAAGGCATTCTAAGATTATTTGTTATTTCCCTGAAGGACATCGTTCTATTGATGGAAGAGTTAACGAATTTAAGAAAGGGATAGGAATCTTGATTAAAGAATTAAATGCATCTGCTCTTCCTGTTTATATAGAAGGAGCATTCGGGACATGGTCCAGGGGACAGAAGTTTCCCCGGTTAAAACCTGTTAAGGTAAAATTTGGTAAGCCCATATCCGCAACTCATCTGTATTCTCACCATGATAAATTTGATGGAGATGTGTATGAAGTTATTGCCGAAAATCTTAGACAAAAACTAATAGAGATTAGCAACAAATAGAGGGGGTAACTTAGTTTTTCTCGTCTAATATTTAACCTCTTTATAGTTGACACCCCTATATTTACTATGATAAGATTTAGTTCCTCATAGGAATAATAGAGGGGAATTAAAAGGGATGTTGGAGATAATACTCCAATTAAAGAGAAGGGGAGAGTATGAAAAAAAATATTGTGACAAAACCTAATATAGGAGCCGTAGCCCTGTTAAAAGAATCGATAACTGTTTTCTTTGAACATAAAGAGATTTTATTCCCCTTTTGTATAACGGCCTTTATTCAGCTTCTTTTTTTAGAAATATTATATTTTTATCCTCGCTATCCCCTTAATATATTTTTTGGTCCATTAATACGAAGGAAGTCTGAATTGTATATGCATTATCCTTTTAATTTTATATACTTACCCGAATTATATCAATATGTGCAAATATTTGTATATATCTTTATTAGTGTGTATTTTGTTGGAGTAGCAGTCTCGATTATTCAATCTATAAATAGAGGAGAAAAAATACAAATAAAACAGGCCTTCCAAAGAGCTTCTTCCGTATATGTACATTTAGTACTTAATTCTTTGTTGGCCTTTGGTTTAGTTATGTGGTTATTTCGTTTAACAAAATTATTGATTCTACGCGCAATGCAGATACGTTCGACAACGGGGATATTTTTTATATTAAAAAAATCAGTTATTTTAGGAGCACCTTATCTCAATCTTATCTTTAGTATCCTTGTTACTGTTCTTTTTCTTTATGTAATTCCTATTATTATTATAGAACAGAAAAAAATATTTTCTGCTCTATATATAAATTTTAAACTGTTATTTCGTTCTTTGAGGCTTAGTTTTGTAGTAGTTCTTATGCCCACATTGATTTATGTTCCTGTATTAATGCTTCGGGGTATACTTGATAGTGGAATATTCCCTCCTGAGATGAGGGTTATTATTATGGTGCTTGGTATAATGCTAACTATTTTTATTGATGCAACGATATATACATCATCCACTATTTTTTATCTTATAAACAAGGAAAAATCATGAAAAAGACAATTCTTATTTTCATTATCATTTTAATTACTGTATTTTGTATACTAACCTTTTTGGATTATAAGGGCCGATACATTGCGGAGAGAAATCTGTGGCATATTAACAAAAAATTGGAAGAAATTGTAAAAGACCCTAAAGCGGTTCCTGATACTGCTTTTTATAAGGTTGTTAGAGAATATGAAGATTTTATAAAGGAATTTCCAAACTCAGAATTAGTTCCTATAGCAGATATGTTATTAGCCCGGGCCTATATTGCAAAAAAAGATTATGAGCAGGCTAGGAGTATACTTTTTCAACTAATAAAAAAATATCCGAATAATTCAAAAGTAGAAATTAGGGCATTGGCAGAAATAGCTAATATTTATGCAATGGAGAATAAATGGAATAAGGTTATTAATACTTATGATGTTGTATTGAGAAAATATCCTTATACGCCTTTAGGAATGAGGATTCCTATGATGAAGGCTGAAGTATATATAAAAAAGAATAATAAAGAAAAGGCAAAAGAGCAAATAAAGAATGCAATCAAATATTACAGTAACATAGTAAATAAGAAACAGAATACGGTAGTAGGGTTAAATGCTATGTTGTTAATTGCTTCATGCCATGAGTCTTTGGGGGATAATCAGGAAACAATTAATACATTAGAAGAAACTTTTAATAAATTTGCGGACTCAGGTTTACTGACTCCTAACATGGTTATAGGAATAGTAAGGCATATCAATACAATTTCATTAGCCAAGATGGGCAATCTTGATATTGCCATTAATGTTTATAACAGATTTATAAAAAAGCATCCTAATCATCCTTTTAATAAAATTTTTTCTGAGATTATTGGCCAACTTAAACACATAGAAAAACAATTAAATAAAAAGCAATCTTCAAAGACAAAGACTAAGGTAGAGGCAGGCGTTACGAAATGAGCGTAAAACAAGAATCTATTTTAAGCGATTTATCCCAGAAGGAATTATTTAAAAAAATAGGGGACATATGTGCGGTAGTAAATACTGTTATTACAGCGAAAGATCTTTTGGAAATATCTCTGCGCAAGACCTTGGATTTATTTGGAGCCACACGCGGTTCCATTTTTATAGTTAATAAAAATGGAGTAGATCTGATATTAAAAGCGGCAGTTGGGATGAAAAGAGGAGAAAAAGAACAGATGGTGAAGCGAATGGGGGAGGGGATAGTAGGCAAGGTTGCCCAATTTAAAAGTCCTATATATGTAAATGATATATCACAAGACCATCGTTTCCGTAATTTTAAGGCAAGGGGTAGCTATAATACTCCTTCGTTCATATGCTCTCCTTTACTGCTTAAGGATCAACTTATAGGAGTAATTAATATAACAGATAAAGAATCTGGGCAGTTATTTAATGAGAGTGATTTACAATTATTAGACTTTCTTTCTAGTCAGATAGCATTAAATTATCGGAGGATACAACTTTATCAAAAATTAAAAAAAACTATAAAAGAAACCCGCAATTTAAAAGACAGGTTGGGACAAAGTGATCAAGAAACAGCTAATCTTAAAAAACAGATAGTAATCAATGAGCGGCTTGCAACAATTGGGAAACTTGCAGGTGGGATAGCTCATGAATTTAACAATCCTTTAGATGGAGTAATGCGGTATACAAATTTATGTCTTGAACATGTCAACGAAGATGACGTTGTCCGGGGATATCTTTTAGAAATAAAGCATGGACTTCATCGTATGGCCAAGATAGTTAAAAATTTGCTTGATTGTTCACATGGAGGATTCGCTATTAATAAGGAAAAAATAGACTGTGTAAAAGTCATAGAGAGAGCTATTGCATCTATGCAAACAGAGATATCTCATAAGAATATTAAAATCATAAAAGATATCGATAAAGAGTTACCTTTAATATTAGACCTTGGCTTGGAAAGGATAATTTTGAATCTTATACGTAATGCTGTTGAGGCAACATATGATAAAGGAGAAATAACGGTATCAGCTACAAGTAAAGATAATATGTTGATATTAGAAGTTAAAGATACTGGTTGTGGAATACCATCTGATAAAATTGAGCAAATATTCGAACCATTTTTTACAACTAAAGATATAGAAAAAGGATGTGGGTTAGGTTTAACAATAGTAGGCGAAATAGTAAAAAGTTATGATGGAAAAATCAATGTAGAAAGCACCCCTGGGAAGGGGACCCAATTTACTGTTGTGTTGCCTATACAACAACAGGAAAAGATATCTATTTCATACAGATAAACTAAATTATTTTTTTATATTAATTAAGAGCTATGATAGTTCCAGATAAGAAAAATTATTTAATACTTGTTGTAGATGATGAGCCGTTGATACGGGAGTCTCTTTATGAAATTTTGAAAATAGAAGGATATCGTGTAGAAATGGCATCTAGTGGTGAAGAGGCCTTGGAGGTTATTAAGAAAGAGAAAGTAGATATAGTCTTAACAGATATGAAACTCCCATACATGAGTGGGATTACGCTTTTATCAGAGACAAAAAAAATTGCTCCAGAGACAGAGGTTATTTTAATAACTGGTTATGGGTCGATAGAAACAGCAGTGGATGCAATGAAAAAGGGAGCCTATGATTATGTTACTAAGCCTATAAATGATAATGAGATAAAAAGTCTCATTAATAAGATTGTAGAAAAGGCCTATATCCTTGAAGAAAATAGAGTATTGAAGGAGCTGATTGCCCGGGAAAATAGGAGTTCATATTGTAATATGATAGGGGCAAGTCCTAAAATGCAAAAGGTTTATCATATTATTGATTCTGTGGCTAGTACTAATGCTACAATATTAATAACTGGAGAGAGTGGGACAGGAAAAGGCTTAACTGCAAGGGCTATCCATGAGATGGATAGGAATCGGAAAGATAAACCTTTTGTAGAAGTGAGCTGTGGGGCGATTTCTGAAACTTTATTAGAAAGTGAACTTTTTGGGCATGTAAAAGGTGCATATACAGGAGCTATAAAAGATAAGGAAGGAAGATTTGAATATGCTAAAGGAGGGACTATATTCCTTGATGAGATAGATGCCTTTTCTCTTGGATTACAAGTTAAATTATTAAGGGTATTACAAGATGGAGTATTTGAACGTGTGGGAGATAATATAACACGTAAAACAGATGCAAGGATTATTGTAGCTACGAATCGGAATTTACTCGAGCTCGTAGAAAAAGGAGAATTCAGAGAAGATCTTTATTATAGGGTTAATGTTATAGCAATACAAATGCCACCGTTAAGAGAAAGAAAGGACGATATTGAGGCATTGGTATCTTATTTTATTGATAAATACAATAAAATTAATAATAAAAGTATACAAGGAATAAGTAAAGAGGTTAAAAGACTTTTTATGGAATATCACTGGCCTGGTAACATTAGGGAACTTGAGAATGCTATAGAAGGTGCAGTGATTATGTGTAAATCTCATATTATTCAGAAGGGCGATATCCCTAACCTTGCTAAATTAGAGGCGGATCAAAAATTACAATTATCAGGGGAGAAATTATTAAAAAAGGCGGTAGAACAACCTGAAAGAGAACATATTATTTCTGTATTAAATGAATGTAATTGGAATAGAAACAAGGCTGCTAGATTATTAGGGATAAATAGAACTACTTTATATAATAAAATGAAAAAATATAATATATTTAGTAAAGAGAAACGGTGAAATAATGAGTAAAAAAGATATTATTACCAATAGACAGTTGGCGTTAAAAATAATCAATAAGACTCGATGGGAAAATATATTATCTCGTTTTTCTGATGTTTTGAGAATTAATATATTTGTAGTTGACTCTCAAGGAGAAATTATTCTTCCACCAAATAAAATAAAATATGGCGCTAGATTGTTATTTGAACCTATTTTAGGTGTAAATTTGTTAGAACCTGTGGTTGAAACACTAAAAAAAAATATAGATTACAATGCCAAATATATTGAGGTAACAGGCAAATTTAATCTTCATATATATGCTATCCCTATAATAATCCCTTCAAAAAGAATAATAGCATATATGATAATAGGTCCTATTATTTTAAATAAACGTATGGAAAATTATGAATATAGTAGATTGGCAGAGATGATGAATATTGATAAAGATGATGTTCTTGATGAAATCAATATGACTAGGGTAGTTTCGAATGTTATGATGAATTCCATACTTGAATTATTAGCTGATATTGTCAAAAATGGAGTAGAACTGAGTCTACAGAAATGGAAAGGTGGAGCTATTTCAGATAAAGAGATAATTCTCTCTTCTAATAAAATGGCAGAAGATAAATTGAAAGAATACCTTGCTACATTGTTAGAATTATCTTTAAATATAACTAACGCAGAATCGGGTTCGATAATGTTGATGGATGAAAATAAAAACACATTAAGTGTTAGAGTTGCTAAGGGGCCCGGTACAGAAAAAACTCAAGGTAGTAAACAAAGATTGGGTGAAGGTATAGCAGGTGTTGCTGCAAAAGAAAATTCTCTTTTTATTATCAATGGACAACATGGAGATAATAGGATAAGGCATCTATTAAAACGACCGGAGATCAAACAATCTATAGTGATGCCATTATCGGATAAAAACAAGGTTCTTGGAGTATTAAATTTGCATACCCAAAAGGTTGATACTAAAGTAGTAGATACAGCAGATAAATTAAAATATATATCTAAATTATTAACTTCAATATATTAAATTTGGGTTTTATTTTTAGCAAATGCTCATATTAAAGCTATATTTAATTTTAGCAAATGCTAAAAATAAATATAGCTTTTGTTAGATTTTAGGATATAAATTTTAATACTTATTATAAATTAGCATAATGAATAAAAAAGGTAGGCACAAAAAAGTCAGATATATACAAGAAATGCCTAAGATATCACAATTTAGCCCAAGAGGAAAACCCGGGAGGCCAGATGAAGTGGAATTAAAAATAGATGAAATGGAGGCTATAAGATTAGCAGACTATCAAGGATATAATCAAACTGAAGGCGCGTTAGCGATGGGTATATCAAGGCCTAGTTTTGGGAGAATATTGCGTGCAGGCAGAAAAATTGTTGCTGATGCTTTAATCAACGGGAAAATAATTAAGATAAGAATCGGAGATGTTCAGGTTGGCGTTAAAAAACAAAAACTTCCAGAAAAGAAAAACATTTTTAAGAATATATCAAAAAACAACTTTTCTTCTAAGGAATATATAAACAAAGAGATATTATTGCGCACAAATATATTTAGATATAAAAAGACAAAAACCAATACTAATAATATTATTGGCAATAATAAACAACAACTTGTAACAAACTCGCAACAAAAGATTTCTTAATATATTTATAACTTCCGATAATATATATTATGTTAACTTGAAATATAATTTTTAAAAATAAAAAACATAACAAAAAAATGGATAAAAAAAATTTTATAACTCTGTATTTATTTTATTTTTTGCTATCTTCTTCCCATCCCCATCATCACATATCTTCTATTTTATCTGAAATTTTAAAAGGATAGGCGTATGATAAAAAAACAAATAAACACATTAAAAGATTTTTATTCCCTAATGTTTCTAACCAGAGATATACGTATGAAATTAGTGAAAGATTATATTAAGAGTTTTTATATTGATAAAAATTTGATCGATGAATTAAAAATTGCTCTTAAAATGCTTGAAATGCTTCCCCGGCAAACTGATGGTAGATATCGTTTACAACTTGTAAAAGATAAATACATTTTTTTAGACCTATATTATGAGATAAACGAATTAAAAAAAGATATATTTTTTCTTACCCATGATGAAAAAGACTTTCTGGCATTTCTATCTTCTATGCATCATGGTTTCACGCAGCAATTAACAAAAGGGAAAGATTTTCTTTCTAAGATAAAGATAAAAACTTTTGTAACTGATAGAGATGGGACTATAAACAACTATTGTGGAAGATATCTATCTTCTATACAGTCTGTATATAATGCTGTGTTTTTATCACGTTTTGCTATGAATTCTGTTGACAATGCGATAATTTTGACCTCTGCCCCTTTAGATAATATTGGGTTGAAAGACGTAAGTATTATGCCGGAGGGAATTTTTATATATGCTGGTTCTAAGGGCCGAGAATATTTTGATAAAAAATTAATTCGGCATGTGTTTCCTATAGAAAAAGAGAAACAACAGATGCTTGCTAAATTGAATGAAAGATTAAAATTACTGGTAAGACAACCTGAATATGAGATATTTTCTCTTATTGGTTCCGGGCTACAATTTAAATTTGGACAAACTACTATAGCACGACAAGATATCTCTGGCACGATCCCAGAAAATGATTCTTTAAAATTTCTCAATATTATAAAGCATATTGTATCAGAAATTGATCCAGAAGGTATTTTTTTCCGAATAGAAGACACAGGCAAGGACATTGAGATAATCCTTACTATCGATAATAACCAACAAAATCAAGGATTAAAGGATTTTGATAAAGGAGATGGTATCGTATTTTTAGATATGGATTTAGGGCTTAATATGTCAGATGGTATCACCTTGGTATGTGGTGATACCCTTTCTGATTTTCCAATGATTGAAGTGGCTATTAACAGATCAGGCGCAACTAGAGCGATTTTTGTTACAGAAGATGTTTTTTTGAAAGAAAAAATAATCTCTCTACTGGGAGAAAAAAACGTATTTTTTGTAAATCAATCTGACATCCTTATTTCTATATTGAATGAATAATGAATGGCGGAGAGGGCGGGATTCGAACCCGCGAGCCACCTTACGGCAGCCACACGCTTTCCAAGCGTGCTCTTTCAACCACTCAGACACCTCTCCAGTTTTCCTTAATCTTATTCTCGCTGCTACAAAAGTTACAAATTAAAAAGTCAAGAAAAACAGATCAATAAATATTGTCTTTCAATCCTAACTCTTTTTCTATATCCTGTCGTAACGCCACCTTATTCTTTATAGTTGTCTCTTTTTGTTCATCAGCATATTTTTTGTCTTCCATCATTCTTTCTAAATTAATATCCATAGCTTCTGCAATTCTATCAATGAATTTTATGTCAGCATAGTCACATTCTTTTATAAGAGCAGTGACCCTTTTCTCATTAGTATCTAATGCTTTTATTAAGGTAAAAGCCTTCTTTCTATTATCATTAACAAAAATCTCCAATCCGATTAGACAATCCCCACACACATCTTTAGAAGTATCAATAACATTTTGAATGCGAGAATATATTCTCTTATATTGTTGTAACAATCTTTCTCTGTTTTGTTTAATATTTTCTATGTATCTGCCTTGGTCTTTCTGGACATCCTTCAATACATTCATAAGCCGAATTAGATGTCCACCCTTTATCTCTAAAAATTCTTGGGATATAATTTTAAATTGACTATGTATAGTATCGCGTATTTTATCTAGCTCCTTATCTGTCCCTTGAAAGTTATTGTCTAATAGCCATATTTCATAATTTAAGGAGGTAACCATTTTATCTATATTTTTTATCCCATCAAGAGGAATATCTGTTATTTCGTTTATTATCTCCTCAAAATCGTATTTAAGTGCAGATACAGTTTGTTTAGAACACCCTTTTTTTGTGTTGTTATCTTGATGACATTTATCTGAGGAGTTACTACATTCTCCTATCATCATCCCTTCTATGCGTTTGAGAAGTATGTCCAAACTTGGAAGATTCGTAACAGGATCTTCTATTATTCCTTCAAACAGAGATGTTATCTGTGACTTTATACGATTATAATTTGTTTTCCTATTATAATAAGGACTTTTTTCCTCACACATATATAAAATGGAATCTGCTATTTGATTAAAATCATCTATTTTACCAAGCAATTGCTTCCTTACATTGTTTACAATATATGTATATTCTTTAGCCTTTTGACGCAATTTTTCATTGTTATCCTTTAATTCCTTTAGCAATTCTTTGCGTTTAGAAATCAATTTTTCTCTTTTATTTAATATTTTTTTATATTCTGTAATTAGTTTATTCCAATTATCTCTTGAATCAAATCTATATTCTTCTGATTTAGGTTGATGGATTCTTTTTTTAAACCATTTATGGTAATCCCCCAAGAATTTTGATATAGGGGAGCCCCCCTCATTACTATTCTGAGAGTGATAGTCATATATCTCTAAACAAACAAAGACAAGAATTATTAGCAGTGTTACAATTATCTTTTTAAGCATAGTAATATATTTTACATTTCATATGAATTTATGTAAATATATTTCAAAAATTATATTTTTCCCGCCAAAAAAAGATTTTGTCCTTTGGCCTTACCTCAATAGGTAGTTTTATACCTACAACTTCTCCTCTAACAGCCTTTTTTATAAATTTATGATTTTGTTGCATCTGTTCTACTTTAATTACATCAGAAACTGTCTTCTTCCCTATAATGATAATATTCTCACCTACAGCTATCTCAAGATTCCTTATCTTTACTTCTGCGACACCTATTTTTTTAAAAAATCGCGTCACTTCTCCAACAAATACCTTTTCATAGGTATGCGCAAGTCCATCGCTCCGCCATTTATCCGACAGCCCAAAAAAGAATCCTTCAGAGAATCCCCGGTTATATACAGTTGCCAATCTATCCTTTAATGAAGCCTTTAATTTATCATCTAATCTGCCCTCATAATATGCATCAATTGCCTGACGATATACAGCAGTAGTTGCTTTTATATATTCTGGTGAACGCATCCTTCCTTCTATTTTAAAAGAAGATATTCCTACTTCTATCAATTTATCTATAAACTCTATAGTACATAAATCTTTTGGACTTAATATATAATCATGACCAATAATATACTCTGTTTCTGCATCCATATCCCTTATCAAAAATTCTCTCCTACATGGTTGAAGGCATTTACCCTGATTAGCGGATTTGTTAAAAGAATATAAAGATAAAAAGCATCTACCTGATATACTTACACACATAGCCCCATGGATAAATGTCTCTATCTCACAGTTAATATTGTTTAAGCGTATATACTCTATAATATGCCTAATATCATCAAGTTTGCACTCTCGTGCTAATATTATCCGATGAACCCCCAACTTAGCCCAAAACTTCACAGCTTCGCTATTGGATACACTCGCCTGTGTTGATAAATGAATACGAAACCCCATCTCCTTTGCCATGTCCAAAACGGATGCATCCCATAGTATAATAGCATCCACACCTGCCTCTTTGGCCGCCTTTAATATCTTCCGTATCTTACATATCTGATTATCTAAAACTATTATATTTAGAGTAAGATATCCTTTCCTCCCTTTTCCATGCAAATAGTCCATAACCTTATGAAGTTCAAGGATATCAAAATTACCAGCATTATGCCGCATATTAAAACCTTTAATTCCAAAATATACACTATCTGCTCCACTTTCTATAGCTGCTATAAGTGAAGCTTGTGTCCCTGCAGGGGATAATAATTCTGGTTTTTTCATATTACAAAACAATAATACAACAAAAACGTAAGATAAGGTTAGAAAGATAATACACCCATCCCTATTATTAACCCTACCTTACGTTTCTTATTAACTGCCTAATATACTTTTTATTCAACTGCCTTTTTTAGTGCCTGTTCAATATCTACAATTATATCTTCTACTGCTTCAATGCCTATGGAAAGGCGAATAAAATCTGGTGTAATACCTGCCTTCTGTTGTTCTTCCTCTGTCATCTGAGAATGTGTTGTACTTGCTGGGTGTATAGCTAATGTCTTTGCATCTCCTATATTTGCCAGATGAGAGACTAACTGCAAGGAATTTATGAATTTTTTGCCTGCCTCCAATCCCCCTTTTATTCCAAATCCTATAATAGCCCCTGCCCCTTTCTTAAGATATTTATCAGCCCGTTCTTTATAGGGACTACTGGCTAACCCTGGATAATTGACCCAACTAACATAAGGACTCTTCTCAAGATATTCAGCAACAGTTAGGGCATTTTTAGCATGGCGCACCATGCGCAAATGTAAGGTTTCAAGTCCCTGTAAAAATAAGAAGGCATTAAATGGAGACATTGCAGGTCCTAGAGGCCTAAGCATAGATAACCTTGCCTTAGCTATATATGCGGCATCGCCAAAGGCCTCTGTAAAATCTAACCCATGATATGCCTTGTCAGCCCCAGCTATTAAAGGAAATTTTTCTTCTGTCCACTTAAATTTTCCTGAATCTACTATTATTCCACCAATTGAAGTTCCATGACCTCCTATAAATTTTGTTACTGATAAAACGACAATATCTGCTCCATAATCAACTGGACGGAATAGATATGGTGTAACAGTGTTATCTACAATAAGAGGGACACCTGCCTCATGAGCAACTTTTGCCAAAGCCTCTATATCTACAACATTTACCTTCGGGTTTCCCAAGGTCTCAGTATATATAGCCTTAGTCTTAGAAGTAATTGCCTTCTTAAAACCATTTATGTCATCCGCATCTACAAACTTAACATTTATACCGAAACGTTTGAATGTATTGGAAAACAGGGTATATGTACCGCCATACAAACTATCAACAGAAATAATCTCATCACCAGATTGAGTTATATTAAAAATAGCAAGAGATATCGCCGACATTCCACTGGCAACAGCCAAGGCCCCTACCCCTCCTTCCAACAATGCCATCCTTTTTTCTAAAACATCGGTAGTAGGATTCATTAACCGTGTATAGATATTTCCTGTTTCTTGTAAACCGAATAAATTAGCAGCATGCTCTGTGTTTCTAAAGACAAAAGACGTAGTCTGATAAATAGGTGTAACTCTGGCTCCTGTTGCTGTATCGGGCTTCTGCCCTCCATGCACTGTTAATGTATCTAAATTCAGAGTTGTTTTAACATTTTTGTCGCTCATAGCTGCTCCTTATTTACTATAGATATAATTAAAAAAATTTTTTATATTATTATAATAAATATGATAAAAAAGTAAATTCTTTACTATTGATTTAAATAGAAAATCTTATTTGTATTTTTTTTTAGAGATAAATATAATCCCATCTTTTACTCCTTTAAAGGTAGCTTTAAATAATTGTTTTTTATTTTTATACACACATAATATTTTAATAAAATCTTTTAGAAGACATAGAAAGTATATAGGTAGAAATAAAAGAAATGTTATTTTTTTAGAATAAACTTTATGGAGGAAAATAAGTTTGTTTCTATAATTATAGTAAGCTGTATATGGATTAAATTTCTCTCCTCCAGAACTTTGTGAAACTTTATGAAATACTATTGATAATGGTTCATAAATAATTTTATATCCTTCTTTATTTATTCTATAACAAAGATCCAAATCCTCACAATAACAAAAATATTCTTCATCAAAATATATACTATTTAAAGAAAGTTTTATAAGCATAGAACATCCTGATATATATTGAACTTCTTTTGCCGTTTCTGTATTACTGTAATGGTCCTCTTTTCCCTCGTCTATATTAGAAAAAAATTTTAATCCTGGTGGGAACAGTTGAAACTTTATTAAATATAGACCTCTAGACCAAATTTTATTTGAATCAAAAAATTTAATTTTTGACCCAACCGCCCCCACTTCTTTTCTCTTTAAATGGCGCACCTGATATTTCAGAGAATCTTTATCTACAATAGTATCATTATTTAAAATCCATACATATTCATAACCATTATCTTTCGCCCATTTTATAGCTATATTATTCCCTTTTGAGAAACCATTGTTATTTTTATTTTGAATTAAATGAATGTCATGAAATTTTTCTTTAATACGACTTCCTTCATTTTCTTTAGAAAAATTATCTACTATAATTATTTTATAATTAGAATATCCTAACTTTTTCAAAGATTCTATACACATAATTGTATCTTTATATCCATTCCAATTTAGTATAATTATTGCAACTTTTGGTTCATTCTGCATCCCTTAGAACTCCAGAATATAATTTAAATTAAAATAAAACTTAATCCATTCGTTAATTTTTTATGTATCTTTTACCTAAATAAAAAAAATGAAATATGATAATTATAATAATTGTGATTAGTTGATATATTATTCTATTTTTTTAATCTTAGGTTTTAAATACCCTTAACTAATCGGGGGTTTTTTCATGATTTTTTAAAGTGGGATAAATATATAAATATAAATTTCATATTCCTAACACGTTTTAATTATTTCTTGCGAACTTGACTTGAATAAGGACTATATAATAATATTTTTTGTCATTTGTAACATTAATAGAAATATAAAGTATTGTATATAAACATTTAGCTCTTTTTGTATTTATATCTTTTTACCCATTTTGCAGGTGAAATTCTTTCCCCTTTTATATTAAAAATAGCATGAATATATGCAAGGCATAGAAGTTTTAACCTTAAAATTTTGTAATCCATAAATACTATAATGTTTATACTGTTTCTTAAGAATATATAAATTATTTCTACCCAAAACTTTATATTTTTTTTATTACTATATTTTTTCCGGAGAAACAAACTATTACGTTTACCATAATATCTCTTCCATAAATTTTCAATATTCTCGTAATTATTATTCTTATATTTTTCCCCCACCCGGTCTTTATGAATAATAATTGCTTTTTTATTCAAGTAAATTTTACCATAATCGTTCAATCTCCAACAATACTCTACATCATCATACCAAATAAAAAAATCTTTATCAGGAAACCCTTTTTCTGCTACCGCTTTCTTAGAAATTAATAACCCCACGAAGGAACTGTAATCTATTTCTAATAAATTTTCATTTTTGGAATAATCTTCTTTGGACAAAGGAATAACTTCTCCTTTTTCTCTGTTTATATATCCTCGGTGTACTTTTTGAATCTCTCCTTCTGTATCAATTTTAAGAGGAGTTAATGCAGATATTTTAGAAGATAATAAATTGATACTATTTAACAATATTTTTAAACAGTCCTTTTCAGGTTCTGCATCATCATCCATCAACCATAACCAGTCATAGCCTTTTTCATATCCTCTTTTTACGCCCTCATAAAAGCCCCCAGCTCCACCAATATTTTTATGTATTCTAACGTAGTGAATTTTTAGCTCATTTTTGTTATCTTTTGCAGACATGAACATTTTACTCTCAGATTCCAAAGGATAATCGATAGGTTGTAAAATTTCCTTTATATATCCTTTTTTTTTCAATAGGACAGGGGTCCCATCCGTGGAGGCATTATCAATTATGTATATAGCATGTAAAGGATATGTTTGTTTTAAAATAGAGTCCAGGCATTCCAACAATAAATCTTTCCTGTTATAAGTTACCACTACTGCGCATATTTTTTCTTGTTTATTGTCCATTTTTAATATCCTAAAATTTTTTTAATTTTAAATCCATCTTTTATAGAATCAACTATCCCTTGGAATTTCCATTTCCCGTATCTACCTATTTGATAAATGTTATTTTCTCTAAGAATATTAATTGTTTCATCTTGCCAATTTGCATTTGTTGTTTGCCATGTATAAGCCACATCTATCCAGGTAGTGTTTACTACTTCTGCCTCGGAAATATATTCTGCTTCCATTAATTCTGCAACTATTTTTTTAGAAATCGATTTTATCTCTTCACTACTCGGTTTATTCCCTCCCAAAAAAGCTTTTTCTACGTATATAACTACACGATCATTATTTTCTCTAAAAGATATAGGGGAGAAAGATTTATCTACATTACTATAAAAACCAACTCTGTGGAATCCAGATTTACTTTTAGGGAAATAAATCCAATGATAAGCTGGCAACTTTTTTCCTTTTTTTGCACCAATATTTACAACTAATACAGAGGTATAACACGGTATAATAGATTCTCCTATCTTTATTTCTGTTAATTGTAACATTTTGTTCAAAGGTAAAGTTGAAATTATCATGTCATATTTTACAGTTTCCCCATCTTCAAAATAGATCTCTTTTCTTTTAGGGACTATCTTTACAACTTTTTTATTAAAATTGATTTTACATCTTTCAGCCATTTTTCTAATCAACATATCTAACCCTTTTTGAGGATAGACAAAACTCGCATTATAACCTACATTGGGTGACTTTTCTTTTATTCCTTTTAAAATTAGTTTTTTATTTATAGGGGTTTTAAATTTATCTTGTGGGGTTATTTGTGTGTATAGATCAGCGGTATACAATTTATGAAATGGGAAAAAAAATAATTCACATAAAGTTTTTCCAAAATTGATTTCTAACCAATCAGATAGCGTATTTACATCTTTATCTCCATTCTCAGAATCTAAGATTTCTTTTAATATTTTTTCCCTGATTTCTTCAGGTAAATAAATAAGATGATCTTGTAAAGGATAGGGAATATAGAGATCCAAATCAGGCAAATATACTGCGGAATTCCTTTTATAACGGTTAACCTTTACTAATGAAGTTATAAAATTTAAAATCTCTTTATCCGCACCAAAAATCCAATGGCCCCCCCCTATTTCAAATCTATAAGAGTCCTCTGTTTGCCGATAGTAACTTATTCTTCCGTTCAAATCCATATAATAGGATGCACATATCCCACCAGCGATATTAGAGGCCTCATAAATTGTACATTTCGTATCTAACCCAGCACTTAATCCGGTTATTCCTGAACCTAAAATTATACCATTTTTTTGCATTTTATCCCCCATTTCTCCATATAACTTTATTAAAGTAATAATTTTTTGTGATATAAATAAAAAAACATACTAGCTGTAACAAATATTTCGGTAACCAAGACAGATATAGAAATACCAATATATTTGTAACATGGAGTTAATAATAATGCTAGAATTATGTTAATAATCCCTGCTGAAATAAGAATTCTTGAGAATGCTTTCTTAAAGTTAAATGTAAGCATTATTTGAATACCTAGAATGTTACTTAAAGAAATTATAAATGGTAGGAATGACAAGATTTGCAGTACAATTATAGACTGTTGAAACTGTCTACCCAGTATTATATTTATAATAGGTCTAGCAAATATTAAGATAAATAAAGAAATGGCAAAGCTTATTATACCTATAAAAATAAGTATCTTCTTTGTAAAATTCAATGCTTTTTGTTTAGATTGAACTACTAGTTTGCTTATATAAGGATAAATAGTTTGTGAAAATGGGTGTAATATCCTTTGTATTACTGTAATTATTTTCTCTGCTGCTACATAATATCCTACGACAGCATTATTTGTAAATAGTCCTAATATAAAAGTATTACTATTTGTGTATAAAGTAATCGACATTGTAGAGATAAATACATACCAACCTTCTTTTAATTGGTAACTTATCTGCTTAAAGTTAGGCACAATGAACTTAATCTCAAAATTTTTATATATAATCCATAATCCTATTATACCAGTTACCAAGAATCCTAAAGAAGTTATTAGAGGCACATAGATATAATCCTGTATCTTTTTTACAAATATAAAAATGGAGACTGTAAATATAATTTTTGATACTATATTTGAAAGGGTAATATATTTCATTTTTTCCATTCCTTGGAAGAACCATATGGGGAATAAACTTTGACCTAATACACTGCCAAAGGTAAATATATATATTAACCAATGACTTTTAATTTTGGGGATACTAAGAATCAATCCTATTAAAATAATAAAACTAATCAGCATAAAACAAAATTTAATTGACATTACTGAACTAAATATTTCTGAAATTTTGTTTTTATTTTCTCTATATATAGATATTTCCCTGGTTGCAGATAAATTAAATCCATAATCTGTTAAAATAACAAAATATTGAATGAATGCTTTGGCGAAAGCAATTAACCCATATTTTTCTGGGCCTAAAACTCTTACCAAGTAAGGTAAAGTAATTATTGGTAACACGTAATCCATTATTTGTAAAAAGGAGAGCGAAAGGAAATTTTCAATCAAAATATTTTTTTTTTTAGAAAAAAGAAATTTTTGGAAGGTATCTTTTATGAATTCCATTTTTTCTTATCAATTTATATCTATGTAAAATTAGTAATATATCTAACCACTTATTCCAAATGAAAAATTTTCTTAGAGCTTATATGAACTGTGATTTATATTATTAATAAAAAAACTTAATTACTTTTGAGAGCGCTCAATTGTTTTATTGCTTCAATAACATCAGTAACCCTAATTTTTTTCATACACAAATTATCCCCATATCTACATTGTTTATCATCGCAAGGAGGGTTACAGAATTTACGATCAATTTTTTTTCTAACAATACCTATTTTTCTATTACCATCAATATAAGGATACCAACATTCTTTTGAAGGACCACATAAAACTACTTGAGGTACTCTAAGTGCATTGGCAATCCACATAGGGCCAGAATTAGTCGAAATAAAAAGATCCGCTTCGTTAATCAAGGCTGTCGTCTGAGGTATAGTAAACTTATTAACAACATTTATTACAGGCACATCTAACAATTTGATAACTTTCTCTGTTTTATCTACATCCACATAACTTCCAATAAAGAAAACATTAGCTTTATATTGTTTAACCAAAAATTTTACAACCTCCGCCCATTTTTTTTCAGACCACATCCTTGAGTAAACCCCCTTATTTGCACCGATATGAAAAACAACTTTTGGAGTATTTTCATGGAATACACTATTTTTAAGAAAAATTTTTATATTGTAGCTTTCTTCCACAAAAGAGAAAGGGATAAACGGTTCATAATCACTTTCGTTAATATTTATATCTATTTTTTTTAAAATATCAAGTTTTAGACGACAGACATTTATATGCCTTAACGCTGGGAATTCTGTGCTTTTATAGAATATCTTTTTTTCTGCCCTAAGCGATGTTATCAATAAACTGTAGAAAAAATTTTTCGGATATCCCAATGGCCTAGTTAGCCCTCCCCAACCGATTAATATATCTAGTTTTTGTTTAAAAAGTAAAGGAATTTTTGTTATCCTCCCATAAGTTATTATTTCGTCTAAAAGATCTATTTTAGTGTTCTCAATGAACCCCCCATCATAAGAGTAAAGATTGACTCTCGAATTCGGATAAACTCTTTTAAGTTTCCTTAAAAGAGGGGATATAGAAATTATATCCCCTATAGCAGCTGGAGAAATTATAGCTATTTTTTTCATAAAGACCCTATTTATCGTCTATCTAACCAACCTCTCAATGCATTCCCTAATATGCTTTCCTATCACTTTAGGTGAACATCTGCTACGAAATAATTGATATCCATTTTCTGCAATCTTTCTGCGTAGTTGTTCATCCTCATGCAACGTCTTTATTGCCTCAGCCAGACTCTTAGGGTCTGCTGGCTTACATAAAAAAGCGGTTTCCTTATGAGCTAACAACTCTCTTGCTGCAGGTGTATCTGCAGTGATTAGTGGTTTTGCCATTGCAAGTGCTTCATAAACTTTATGCGGAATAACAAGACCTGCTTTCTGAGTATCTCCAAAGATTCCCAGACAAACGGATGCTCTTGCAATATATTCTGGCAATTGTTCATATGGCACAGAATCTATAAAATCAATATTATTTACATCATATCTATCTGCTATCTTTATACACTTTTTAAGCTCTCTCCCTCTACCTATCATCTGAAATTTTATCTCTGGAATAAAGGATGCAGCTTTTATTATATATTCCGCCCCATGCAAAGGCTGAAACTCACCATGGAAATGGACAATAAATTCTGAATCTCTACCCTCTCTTGGAAACATTATAGAAGTATCAGAACTAACCCATAGCCGTCTGAATTTATTTTTTGAAAGTTTATATTCTTCGCAGAAAAACTTAATATGTTCCTCTGTATCTAAAAATACCATATCTGCTAACTTACAAGAAATCTTATCAAATAGCCTAGCAATTTTAGCAAAAATACTACCCTTAGATATTGCTTTACGGTCAAAGACCAATGTTTGATACACAGAAATAAATGCATCAAAAATAATTTTCTTGCGTGTAAATAATTTCACAATTGGGAGCAAAAACTGGCCTAAAAATCCTACAAAAATAATATCACACTCTCTCTTGTGCCTCAAAAATCTAAAAAAACTCTTAATATATCTAAATACATTTCTATCTGGACAGGAACAATCATATACTATGATATTTACTTGTCTCATCGCATTTAACAAGACCCTGTTTCGGGAGTAGCCTGATTCTCTACCTGGGATATAACATATCTTAATTATCCTACCACTCATATCTCTATATCTTATATACCTTTTTCCAATACCTTTCTAAAAATCTTTTCTTATCCTCCATCCACTTCATATTTTCCATATACCATGCAACTGTCTTTCGCATACCTTCTCCAATAGCAGTCTTGGCTCGCCATCCTAAACGCTTAATCTTTGCACAATTTACAGAATACCTGAAATCATGCCCTGCTCTGTCCTGGACAAATTGTATCAAATTCTCAGGTTTATCTAATAATTTAAGAATGGTCTTTACAGTATTGATATTCTCTCTATCAAAATAGCTTCCTATATTATATATTTCACCTATCTTGCCCTTCTCTAACAAAATCTCTATTGCTTCGGCACAATCAGATACATAAAGCCACTCCCGTATTTGTTTTCCCCTTCCGTAAACCGGTACTGGCTGATTATGCATTGCCTTAAAAATAACTACTGGAATTAATTTTTCAGGGTACTGCCATGGACCGTAATTATTAGCAGGTCTTATTATAATAGCAGGAAAGTTATATGTCCTTATAGCAGCTCTCACTAACATCTCAGCAGATGCCTTTGTCGCTGAATATGGATTATTGGGTTTAATAGGGGCTGTTTCAAGAAAACGCCCTGATTGACTCTCACCATATACTTCATCAGTTGATATATGCAAAAATCTATTTATCCCATATTTTCTACTTATATCAATCAGATTCTGCGTTCCTATTACATTTGTACGTATAAATGCGCCTACCTCCTGTATACTTCTGTCAACATGTGTCTCAGCTGCAAAATGAATAATAGCATCTGGTTTTTCCTTATCTACAACATCAGCCAATTTGGCCTTATTGCAGATATCTATCTTATAAAAAACATATCTTCCCGCTACATCCTTAAGCCGCAATAGGTCCCCTGCATAAGTAAGTTTATCTACTACTACAACCTTATACCCTTTATCAATAGAGTGTCTGACAAATTCACTTCCTATAAAACCCGCCCCGCCTGTAACTAATACTTTACGTATTCCTTTATGCATTCTTCTACCACCTCTTTAATTGAACGAACAGGGAACCCTGTGTCCTCAAGTTTCTTTGTTGATAAAATTAAATTGGTTCTATCCAGCCCAAGCTCCTCTAAAGGCAATATCTCATACTTGAATTCAGGTCTGTATCTCCTGTAAACATCCATTAGCTGTGGATATCGTAAAGCTCCCTTACAAACCACATTGTATATACCTACCGCATCAATGGAAATAAGATATTTCATTGCCTTAATAAAATCAGGGACATATGTCACAGAATTAGGGATATCTAAAACTCTCTTATACTTTATCAATTTATCAACTATATTCTTGGGATGAGGTCTGTTATCCATAGGTATCCGCATTCTTAAGATAAGGATATTATAACGAATGGCTAACTCCTTTAATACAGCCTCTGAATAAATCTTACTCCTGCTATAATATAAATCGTAGTAATCAGGGACTCTATTCTCTGTTATAGGCCTCTGTCTTTCATAATCATAGTGATAAATACACCCGCTAGAAATATGTACCAGTTTGATACCACACCGTAATGCTATCTCCCCAAGTAATATAGGTACAAATGTATTTGCCATAATGGTCTTGTCAATATCCTTTTCGCAATCATCTACATTTTTTTTCCCTGTATACCCGATACAGTTGACTATGATTTTGGGCTTATATTTTTTAATTTCTGCATTTATATCCTTAAAAGAATATATCTTCCTATCAGATAATATCCAACCCAACTCATCATGTAGTCTATTACCTATAAAACCATTACCTAAAATTAAAATTTTATTTTTGTCAAACATCTTTTTATCTTTCATTTTTTAAACACCTCTTTAAATACTCTCCATAATCTGTTTTTATTGCCTTAGCCAACCTGCACAACTGGTTTGCATTTATATATCCCATACGATAAGCTATCTCTTCTATACAACCTATCTTAAGCCCCTGTCTATCTTCTATAGTCTTAATAAACATAGAAGCCTCTATAAGAGAATCATATGTGCCTGTATCAAGCCATGCAAACCCTCTGCCGAGGAGTTTAACTTGCAACTTGCCCTTTTTTAAGTATGCCTTATTTACATCCGTAATTTCAAGTTCTCCTCTTGCAGATGGCTTTAGTTTCTTAGCTATGTTTATAACGTTATTATCATAAAAATATATTCCTGTTACAACCCAGTTCGAACGAGGAAATTTAGGTTTCTCCACTATAGAAGTTACCTTCTGATTCTTATCAAAGGTAATAACACCATAACGTTCAGGATCGTTTACACTATATGCAAAAACGACCGCTCCGTTCCTATTGGAAGCAGCCTCTCTTAAAAGATTAGTAAGTTTGTCTCCATGAAAAATATTATCGCCCAATATAAGGCATACAGAACTATTTCCTATAAACTCTTCACCTACAATAAAAGCCTGTGCTATTCCTTTAGGTTCTTGTTGGACAGCATAACTTATATCAAGCCCAATATCCTGCCCATTTCCGAATAATTTTTTAAAATTGTCGATATCTGCTGGCGTCGAAATAATCAATATCTCCCTTATCCCTGCCAGCATCAAAACAGATAAAGGATAATATACCATAGGTTTATTATATACAGGCAAAAGTTGTTTACATACACCTCGTGTTATAGGGTAAAGCCTTGTAGCCCTCCCTCCAGCAAGGACTATACCTTTCATTACTTTCTCCTTAAAATGAATTATTTTGTCATGAATATAGCCAAAAATATGTCTTTATACTTTCTCATATTCTTCTGACTTCTGCAAATGTTTTTTTAAGTTATCAACAGATTCCTTTAATAACCTGCAATACAAATCAAAACCCACAGTAGCAATATATCCATGCTGTTCTGCACCCAAAAGATTTCCTGCCCCTCTAAGTTGCATATCCTCATATGCAATATGAAAACCAGCACCTAATTCGCTAAACTTTTCAATAGCCTCAACCCTAGACCTTGCCTGTACAGATAAGCTCCTAAGACTTGGCACTAAAAAATATGCATATGCCTTTTTATTTTCCCGGCCAACCCTTCCCCGTAATTGATGCAAATCTGCCAGGCCAAACATATCTGCCCTGTTAACAATCAGTGTATTTGCATTAGGAATATCTATTCCTGACTCTATAATAGTAGTACATACAAGCACATCTATCTTGCCTTCTAAAAACCTAAACATAATCTCTTCAAGGAGTTTAGGTGGCATCTGTCCATGTGCTATACTTATATCCGCATCCGGCACCAACTTTTTTAATAACAAACCCATACGTTCAATATCTTCCACACGATTATGTAGAAAAAAGACCTGGCCCTTACGCCTTAATTCTCTATTTATAGCCTTCTTAATAATCTCTTCGTCAAATTCGGCTATGATAGTCTTTACTGCCAATCTATTTTGAGGTGAAGTTGATATAACAGACATATCCTTTGCTCCTGACAAAGCCATATAAAGAGTTCGTGGTATAGGAGTAGCTGTTAGAGTAAGGACATCAGCCATGACCCTAAAATGTTTCAGCCTTTCTTTAGCCTTTACACCAAATCTTTGTTCTTCATCAACAATAATTAAGCCTAAATCCTTAAAGGCAATATCTTTTGATAATAACCTATGCGTCCCTATAATAATATCGATATCCCCATCTGCCAATCTTTTAATAATCTGTTGCTGTTCGGCCTTATTACGCAATCGGCTTATCATCTCTATATTTATAGGATATTTATTTAATCTTTGAAAAAAATTATAAAAATGTTGTTCAGCAAGTATTGTTGTGGGGACAAGAACAGCTACCTGTTTATTATCCATAACAGCCTTAAACGCTGCTCTTAAAGCTACTTCTGTCTTCCCATATCCAACATCTCCGCAAAGAAGCCTGTCCATAGGATGTGGAGATTCCATATCTGCCTTTACTTCAGATACCGCTTTAATCTGATCTGCGGTCTCTTCATATGGAAACGCTGCCTCAAATTCTCTCTGCCAATCAGTATCTTTTGAAAATACATGACCTTTCAACCCCACCCTAAGTGCCTGAGTATGCAGAAGTTCTGCTGCTAAGCGTTGTAATCTCTTTTTAACAAGAGACTTAACTCTCTTCCATTCTTTACTACCTAACTTGTAGATACGTGGCGGCCTTTTAGAAAAACTAACATATTTCTGAACAAGATGAATATCTTCTTTAGGGACAAAGAGTCTATCTCCATCCCTATATTCTATTATAAGATAATCCTTGTTAACATCATTCACTTCTATCTGCTTTATTCCTAAAAACTTGCCTATACCATGGTTATTATGAACGACATAATCACCTTTTTTTACATCTATAAAATTATTAAGCGGGATATCTGAAGAAAAAATTTCTTTTTTAAAGGATGGTTTCTTATTAGGGATAAGAATAACTATATTATGTTGCCATATAACAGTAGCTGTCTTAATATCTATGGTGGTAATAGAAGAGATCCTATCATCATCAAAACTTATACGTAAAGGGGCATCAAAATTAGGAGGATATACATCTATTATCTCGCCTCTATGGCTAAACTCCCCTTGTTTTATTGTTTTTTTTACCCGATGATAATGAAAGGCACTAAGGTTATTCAATACAACCTCAATATTAATCCTCTGGCCTGCAAACAACTCTAATGATTCAAACATATGCGAAGAAATAAGAAAACAAATCCTCCATTTTCTATTTTTTCTTATCCCATGCCAAGACAAGAGGTGAGGCAATAAAAATAGTAGAATATGTTCCTGCTACGAAACCAATAATTAAACAAAGGGCAAATGTATTTAAAACTTCTCCTCCTTTGAAAAATAATGAAAAGACAACCAATAGAGTAGTAAGTGTAGTTAAAATTGTCCTACCCAAAGTCTGATTAATACTCATATTAATAAGTTCTGCTAACCTTTTTTTAGGGAATTTTGCCATATTTTCCCTAACGCGATCATATATAATTATAGTGTCATTGATAGAGTACCCAGCAATAGTGAGCAAGGCTGTTACCACCAAAAGATCTATCTGTCTTCCCAACATAACCGCAATTCCCAAAGTAACAAAGACATCATGTAATAATGCTATAACACCAGCAGTTGCAAAATCAAAGTGCTTAAATCTAAAACCAATAAAAATAAGAATACCTCCCAAAGCAAAAATAACTGCAAAGATCGCCCTTTTCCGTAAGGCCTTTCCAACAACAGGGCCAACTTTTTCTATACGCAATATCTCAAATGGATTAGAAGGAAATGCCTTTGCAAAAGCAGCCACAACCTTCTTATATGTATCTTTTGATGTCCTAATAAGGACGTTCTCTGAAGAACCATTTCGTTTAACTGTCGACTTTTTTTCAGATAAACCAAGCTTCTCTAAGCCTTTGCTTATCGCATCATCTGATGATGGTTTTGTTATCTGAATAACCGCATCCTCTATGCCTGCTTTATCCAACGACCTTCTTAATGTCTCAGCGTTAACGGGTTTCTTAAACCTATATTCCTGTATTTGGCCTCCTGCAAAATCAATACCATATGCCTTATCTTTCTTCTGCACTAAAGCAACGACACTGGCAATAATTACAAATATGGATATTGCAAAACAGACAAATCGTTTCGAAACAAAATCTATCTTAGAATTTTTAAACAACTGAAGCATAGTAAGTGATTTCAAAAATCCCAACTCAAAAAATAAATCAAAAAACGTCCTTGTTACAAAAAGGGCTGTAAAAAGGCTAACAACAAGTCCTATTGAAAGTGTTACTGCAAATCCTTTAATTGGCCCTGAACCGAACTGAAATAACATAAACGCGGCAATAAGAGTAGTAGAATTTGAATCAACTATAGCCTTAAGTGCCTTATTAAATCCATTATTTATGGCTGCCTTAATAGATCTTCCATTGTTAATTTCTTCTCTGATACGTTCGTTAATCAATACATTAGCATCTACAGCCATACCAAGAGTAAGAATAATACCTGCTATACCCGGTAAGGTTAAAGTAAGTTGAGACTCTGGTAAAGTCAGATTAAGGAATCCCATAGTACCGAATATAAGCAAAATGTTTAATACCAGAGCTATGTCTGATATCAATCCTGCCTTTAAATAATAAACCAGCATAAAAATAAGCACCAACGCACCGCCTATAATAGTAGCAGTAATACCAGCGTTAATTGAGTCACGGCCCAAAAGTGGGCCAATGGTTCTCTCTTCTTCTATATGCATAGGCGCAGGCAATGCACCTGAACGGAGGGCTAAAGCTAACATGGATGCCTCTTCATAATTAAATTGACCGGTTATTTGAGCACTGCCACTTAGAATAGGTTCTTTAATATTAGGAGCTGTCAAAACCTCACCATCCAAAATCGCAGCTAATCTTCTGCCTACATTCTTTCTTGTAATATCTGCAAACTTTTTTGCACCTTCCGCGTTAAATTTTAAAGAAATATATGGTTCCCCGAAACCTGTCTGATCAAAATCCACTCTTGCATCTACGATTGTATCTCCGTTTAATGCCACCTTATCTTGAACTAATAATGGTTCAGGTTTTTCTGCTCCCGTCCTATCTTTTACATATTTTAGTATATAGCCTTTCGGAACTTTACCTTTCAATGCTTCCTTTAATTTTTCAGGGTCATCATTAACTAACCTAAACTCAAGCTGCGCAACCTTACCTATCATCTGAATAGCCTTGTCACGATCGGTTATTCCCGGTAACTGAACCAAAATTTCATCCTCTCCCTGCCTTTGAATAACAGTCTCCCCAACACCTAGGCTATCAATACGATTTCGCAATATCTCAATAGCGCGTAAAACTGCATCCTTCTTAGCATTTTTATCCAATTTTTCAGTTTCAACCTTTAAAATAAGATGCATCCCACCCTTTAAATCAAGGCCTAAATTAATATGCTTTTCTACAGGGAAAGTAAGATATATTGCAGCCACCACCACCGCGATTATAACCAATAGCCTATTTCTCAAACTCTTTCGCATATCTCCTCCTGATTTTTTGATAAAACCACATAAATTTTATTACATAAACAATCCTAACAGTTACAAATTTATACTATTAGGAATTATTTTTACTTTTAACAGATGTAATTGCATCCTTATTAAACTCTATTCTTACATTATCATCAACCCGCAAAATAACAGTATCATTCTTTATCATAACTACCTTCCCATGAATGCCTCCTGCAGTTATAACTTCATCATTTTTCTTTAAATTAGTAAGCATATTAGCATGTTCCTTCTGCTTTTCTTTTTGTGGTTTGAGAACTAAGAAATAAAAAATGAAAAATATTAAAATATAAGGAATAATAGGCAATTGGGTTAAAGCAGAAGCATGTTCAGCCTGCATAATATCTCCTTTTTATTAATATATAAAATTAAAATATAGATTAGTTACTTTATTCTTTTTGTTTTTTCTTTGCCTTACGTACCAGTGACTTCACTGTGTCACTCATCTGTGCTCCTCTACTCAACCATTTATTTAATTTTTCTTCATCAACTACAATAACTGCCGGTTCTTTTGCAGGGTCATAATGCCCGATAATCTCTAAATGCCTGCCATCGCGTTTGTTTGCACGCGGCATAGCAACAATCCTAAAATTGTAACTTCCCTTTGCAGGTTTGCCTGCCTTTTGTAACCTGATTCTAACTTCCATATACTTAACTCCTCTTTTTATAGATTATTTATCTTATTTTTTAGCTTATAATTCATCCTTAAAACCATTCAAAAAACTGTTTCCTAATCACTATCAATAGCAGAATGAGCAAGTTCTATCGCCTTTATTTGTGCCATAGCCTTATTTATTGTTTCACTATATTCCTTCTCTGGGGCAGAATCAGCGACAATGCCTGCTCCTGCCTGAACATATGCCTTACCTTTAGTAACAACTATTGTCCTTATTGTTATACAGCTCTCAAAGTCTCCAGAAAAACTAAAATAACCAATACAACCTGCGTATGGTCCACGACAAACATCTTCTAAATCCTCAATAATCTCCATAGCTCGTATCTTAGGAGCACCTGACACTGTACCAGCAGGGAAAGTTGCCTTAAGCACATCAAAAATATCCTTTCCATGTGCTAATTCTCCACGCACATTACTTACTATATGCATTACATGGGAATATCTCTCAATAGTCATAAATTCTGATAAATGGACTGTGCCTTTCTTACAAACCCGACCAAGATCATTGCGACCAAGATCAACTAACATAATATGTTCAGCTTTTTCCTTAGGATCTCTCAACAAATCCTCTGCTAACCTATCATCTTCTTCTCTATTTTCCCCTCTAGGACGCGTTCCTGCTATGGGCCGTGTTTCAACTATACCTGCCTCACATTTGACCAACAATTCTGGAGATGCACCTATAATATAAAGATCTTCAAAATTGAGATAATACATATAAGGTGAAGGATTAAGTAGCCTTAAAGCACGATATATCTCAAATGGATCAACGGATAAATCCATTTCAAACCGTTGAGATAATACAACCTGAATAATCTCACCAGCCCTTATCTGTTTTTTTGCCTCTTTTACAATCTTTTTAAAACGTTCTTCTGAAAAGTTAGATTTTGGCTTAAACCTACAACTATAATTACCCTTACCCGGCTTATGTCTTATTGTAAAAATCGGTTGTCTCAATTCCTGTATAAGCCTATCTATCTTTCTCATTGCCTTTTTATACCCTCTCAGAAGCGTATGGTTTGTCTCATCCTTATCCACCTCAATACAACATACAACCTTTATCTTATGATTGAGATGATCAAAAATGAGAATATCTTTCGCAAGCATAAGGAACACATCCGGCAAATTTAAATCATCCTTTACTTTCTCTGGCAATTTTTCAAAGAACCTTACTATTTCATAACTAAAATAACCTACCATACCACCACAAAATTGTGGCAGTTGTGGAATATTAACGAATTTGTATTTCTGCAATATCTCTTTAATAATAGAAAGCGGTGTATCATCTATATCTTTCTCTTCATAAAACTCCTTACCGTTTTTCAACCTTGTTATCCTAGCCCTCCTCCCCTTACTCTGAAACACTAACTCTGGATTACGTGCTAAAAAAGAAAACCTTGCTACTCGTTCTTCTCCTTCGACAGACTCAAGTAAAAAAGAATACTTTGCATCCTGAGCTATTTTAAAAAAGGCGGAAACAGGTGTATCCATATCTGCCACAATTTCTTTATAAACAGGAATAAGATTACCTTTTTTAACTAATCGCAAAAACTCAGATTCATTAAGATATGATACTATCTTAGATGCCCTTGCCCTTACACCTGATTTCCCTTCTTTGGATGCGTATATATTCATATAAAATATATTCCACTACTTTTCTATCTTACGATAAAAACAACTTTTTTTATTAGTATGACATGCAGCGCCCACCTGCCTTACCTTAATCAACAACGTATCGCAATCACAATCATAGTATATTGCCTTCACATATTGAAAATGTCCACTTGTCATACCCTTCACCCACAATTCCTGTCGTGAACGTGACCAGTAACAAGCAACACCGTCTTTTAATGTCTTCCTTAAAGACTCAAGATTCATATAAGCAAGCATTAAGACATCCTTGCTTTTATAATCCTGCACCACTACCGGAATCAGTCCATCTTTGTTAAACCTTAACTTCCTAATTGTTCTTGGTGTTATTTTGATTGTTTCAATACTTTGTTTCATATAAATCCTCTTTCATATAAAAAATATTCTTAAAATTTTAAAACCTACAACTAACCTATAACCTCACATTAATACCTTTCTCACTTAAAAACTTCTTCACATCTCCTACACTAAACTCCTGATAATGAAATACAGATGCTGCAAGTGCCGCATCTGCGGATGTCCTAATAAATACTTCAAAAAAATGCTCAAGCCTGCCTGCCCCACCTGATGCAATAACCGGGATTCTGACTGCATTACATACCGCATCCGTCAAAGCAATATCATAACCATCTTTAGTGCCATCAGAATCCATACTGGTAAGCAATATTTCACCTGCGCCCAACCCCTCTGCCTGTCTCGCCCATTCTACCACATCTTTACCAGTAGGAGTCCTGCCACCATGAACATATACCTCCCAGCCCCTATCTATCTTTTTCGCATCTATTGCAACAACAATACACTGGCTACCAAACCTATCAGCGGATAGCTTTATCAAATCAGGATTCTTTACTGCTGCTGTATTTATAGAAACCTTATCCGCCCCAGCATTCAATAACCTGCGAATATCTTCAACATCTGTTATCCCCCCACCAACCGTCAATGGCATAAATACCTTCTCTGCTGTCTTACGAACAACATCAATAATAATAGACCGTCTCTCATGACTCGCAGTTATATCAAGAAAAACAATCTCATCAGCCCTTTGCTTATCATAAAGCTCCGCGACCTCAACCGGATCTCCTGCATCTTTTAGATTTACAAAATTTGTCCCTTTGACAACACGTCCGTCTTTTACATCAAGACACGGTATTATCCGCTTTGTTAACATATCCCTCTCTCTTCATCTCGGAAACTATATCTATAGCTCTTTTTAAATCTATCTTCCCTTCATATATAGCCTTACCGATAATAACACCTATTATACCATCATTCTCCATGGCCGCTATCCTTAATATATCTTCTAATATTGAGACCCCTCCGGATGCTATAACAGGGATATCAGTAGTCTTTAATAACTCTTCAATACCCTTAAAATTAGGCCCAGTCAACATACCATCACGTGTCACATCTGTATATACAATTGAACCCACTCCAATATCAGCCAACTCTCTTACAAAATCAGATACCTTTATACCTGTATTAGAAACCCAACCTTCTCCTAACAGTATCCCTTCTGAACAATCAAGACTGACACATACTCTATCCTGCCACGTATTAACAGCTTCTTCTAAAAAGTCTCTTGAACTAATAGCCCCAGTCCCTAAAATAACCCTTTTTACACCACCTTCAATAAGTCTAAGAATATCATCCTTTTTTCGTATACCACCCCCTACCTGTATAGAAACCTCTACACAAGAAGCTATCTTTAATATAATATCTGTGTTCTTAGGACTCCCTTCTTTAGCACCATCTAAATCAACAATATGAAGCCATTCTGCTCCCTGGGATACCCAATGTTTTGCCATGTCGACTGGGTCAGCACCATACTCAGTAACCTTATCAAACTTACCCTGAAGTAATCTAACAACATGCCTATTCTTTATATCAATAGCAGGGAAAACAACCATATCTCTACCTAATAAGTTTATAACTCTGCAAAATTTTTTAATATTCTCAAGCCCTCTTGCTGACTCTTCTCTGGATGAAACTGTACGCCAAATATATTACCACAATACACAGAAGAAGCAAACTTTATACCATAATCAGTGGAAGTAGTAACTATGTTTTTATCCAAGACATCTACATAATATGAATGACAAAAATACACATTAATAGGAAACTCCAATCCCTTAAAAATAGGACAATTATTTATATTCAAGCTAAGCTGATTCCATCCCATATGGGGCACCTTAACTGTTGGAGGGAACCTTTTAACCCTACCTTGCAATATACCAAGCCCCTTAACCAAACCACCTTCATAACTCTCTTCAAAAAGCAGCTGAAATCCTAGACAAATCCCAAGAAAAGGCACACCAGCCTTAACAACATCCTTTATAATAGAAATCAAGCCCAAATCTCTAAGTCTATCAACAGCTGGTTTAATAGCCCCCACTCCTGGAAGCACTATCTTATCTGCAGATTTAATATTATGCTTATCTTGACTAACTTTAACCTCAGCACCCACACTCTCAAAGGCCTTCTCAACACTCCTCAAATTTCCCATTCCATAATCTATAACCGTAATCATAGCAAACTGCCTTAATCAATTATACCCTTAGTTGAAGGCACCTCATCAGGCCTGCGAGGATCTATCTGTGTAGCCTGATCCAGTGCCAATCCTAACGATTTAAAAACAGTCTCAACATTAGTATGTAAATCAGGACTGGGATTATCAATAAAAATATTTATTGTAGCCCCTAAGCCATGAGCAAAAGACTCCATAAAATGCTCTAAATAAGTAAGAGAGTAATTTTCTTCTGATTTGATATCAACAGAAGCAATATCCTTACCTCCAACACTAATCTTTAAATAACCTCGCCCACTAATATCTACTACAGTTCGCCCTAAACATGATTCCATAGGCGCAAACCCTACTCCAAACCGCTTAATACCTTGTTTTTCTCCTAATGCCTTTTTAAACACCTTACCCAAAACGATACCTATATCTTCATTCGTATGATGCAGATCTATCTCTTCATCGTTTTTTAAAACCTCTAATATCAAATCAAAATAACCATGAAACGCAAACAACTCTAACATATGATCTAAAAATGCTATCCTTGTCTTTATCTGTATCTGTCCTTTACCATCGATATTTAACTCTGCCTTAATCTCTGTCTCCCTGCTTTTTCTTATATATTCTGCCTTTCGCATAATTTCTCCCTTCCACAAAAAAAACTATAAAAATTCTACAAAAAAAGCTCTATTTGAATCGAATATTAACCGACTCATAATGTTTTTGCAACCCCTCTAGCTTTGCAACTTTCTCAATAGGCTCTCTTATCTTCTCCAGCGCACGTTTAGAATAATATATAATATGCTGTGTCTTCATAAAGTCAGAAACACATAGCCCTGAAAAAAACCTTGCAGAGCCCATTGTAGGTAATACATGGCTTGGTCCTGCAGCATAATCACCTAATGCAGTTGGACTATAAGGGCCTAAAAATATTGCTCCAGCATTTACGATTTTTCTTGCCACCTTAGCAGGATTATTAGTCAATATCTGTAGGTGTTCAGGAGCTATCTTATTCACAATCGTAACTGCCTCATCTATATTTTTAGCATAAATAGCATAGCCTTCAGGCACATATTTCCGTAACTGTTTAATAAGCTGTTTTGACGTTGAAACCAGCACCCCAAGGCCTCCAAGATGCTCTACCTGCGCCTCAAGATCTGCTACAATAAACTTCGGATTACTATAACGGTTAGCAATAATCACAAGCTCTGATGGCCCTGCCAGCATATCGATATCCACATACCCAAAAAGCTGCCTCTTTGCCTCTGTAACAAACATATTCCCTGGGCCTATTATCTTATCTACCTTAGGTATAGTCTTTGTCCCACAGGCCATGGCAGCTATTGCCTGTGCCCCGCCTATCTTATATATCTCGTTAACCTTCAACAAATTCGCAACTGCTAATATATAAGGATTAACACGGCCATCTGCTCCTGGCGGTGTGGCAATAACAATACGCTTAACACCTGCAACCTTTGCAGGGAGTACTGTCATATATACCGTAGATACAAGCGGAGCAGTACCTGCTGGGATATATATTCCTACTGTTTCTATAGGCACAATATTCTCTTTTAAAAGCACACCATCTGCATCACGAACACGGCATGGTTTATGATTCTGCTTTTTATAAAATAAAGAAACATTATTAATAATAACTTTCAATGCAGAGATAAAATCACTGGTTATATCCTGAAATGCCCCACTTATCTCGCTCTCTGCTACCCTAAGTTGTTTGGTATTGAGTTTCACCTTATCAAATTTTTTTGTATATTGAATAAGGGCTGTATCTCCTTGCTGTTGAATATCTTTTATAATCTTACGTACTTTTTCCTCAACATGCCTTTTATGCGCAAACAAGTTACGATTATATAATTTCTGAATAGCCTGCCCTTTTTGTGTAAGTATCTTCATCCTATTTATTCCTCACATAACATTAATGGCAACATACCTTCTTAGCCTTACTTATTACTTTTATTTATCTTCTCTTTTACAATATCCTCTAACTTATTAAATACCTTATCAAATTTAGCAATATCCTTGCTTCCTGCCTGAGCCAGCTGAGGGCGACCTCCACCAGAACCATTCATAATAGGGGCTATCTCTGATATCAATTCATTGGCCTTAATCCCCCTATCTATCACATCCTCAGAGACCGCAACTAACAATGATACCTCAAATTTAAAACGAGAAGCTAACAAAACAACAGCAGAATCACATTTTTGTCTGATTATATCAGCCAACCGCCTTAAGGTAATAATATCAACATCATTAAAACAAACTTTTATAATATGTAAACCATTAATAACCTCTGCAGACTTTATTAGGTTATCAAGAGAACTTTTTATAGCAGAAAACCTTAATTCTGCGACATCCTTCTCCAAGGTCCTAATACGTTTTAGTTGATAATTTACTCTATCTACGACATCATCTACAGGGACCTTTAATATAGAAGCAACCTTCTTTAACAGATTCTCTTCAAAGTTAACAAAATCTAATGCCCCAAATCCTGTTTTAGCCTCTATCCTGCGAATCCCCTGAGCGACAGCGGTTTCTGATATAATCTTAAACAACCCTATCTGGCCAGTATTATCCACATGTGTTCCCCCGCAAAATTCTTTAGAGTAATTTCCTATAGAAACCACCCTTACTACATCAGAATACCTTTCCCCAAAGAAAGCTAACGCCCCTGTATGTTTGGCTTCTTCTATAGGCAAATATTCCTTAGTTACAGTCTCTGTTGCAATAATATACTCGTTTACCTTACGTTCTACCAAACATAACTGTTCAGTATTCAGCTGCTTATGATGGGAAAAATCAAACCTAAGCCTATCCTCTGCTACATAAGACCCCTGCTGTTTAACATGAGCTCCTAATATCTCTCTTAATGCTGCCTGTAAAATGTGTGTAGCAGTATGGTTACGCATTATAGCCATACGACGGTCTATATCAATCTCAGCATGAACCTGTTCGTTTACTTTTAAACATCCTTTTTCTACAATGCCACAATGAATAAATATTTCATCTATCTTATGCGTGTCATACACCCTAACCATTACACCTTCTGCAGATATACATCCTGTATCTCCAAGCTGTCCTCCTGATTCTGCATAAAAAGGGGTTTTATCAAGTGCAATCTTTACGTCTTCTCCTTTCTCTACCTCATTTACACTTTTCCCATTAACAAATATCTTTAATACAGTACTCGCTGTCCTACTCATTTTATACCCTAAAAACTCTGTCTTAGGTAATCCAAGATCAAGAAGAGAGTAATCAAAGACACTTGCAGATATCTTGCTTAAGCTACGTGACTTCTCCTGCTGAGAACGCATAAGAGAATTAAACCTCTCTATTGCCTCATCCATATATTTATCTTTAATCTCATCCACCTCTTCTAAAACCGCAGTTATAACTGACAATGTAAGCCCAAAGGTATCACGGTATTTAAATATCAGCCTACCCAATTCATCTGCGGCCTCTCTTGCTGATAACCTACCTAAACGTTCCACCAACTCATCCCTTTCTCTTCTCAATGCAGGGACCCTCTCTTTTCTAACCTTGATATAAGATGCCTCCACCCCCTTGATAAGCTCACTTATATCAGAAGATTTCTGGCTTATCTCTGGATAAATATCACCCATAGCCTCAAGCACAGAAGGAACAAGTCTAAATATTATAACCGGGTTAGACTCTAAGGATTGCCTATCATCACTCTTAGACTGGATATTTAAGGCAATATCTGCCATATCAATAATAAGTTTTTTAATAACATATCCCCTGCCTTCATTAGAAGGTATAACTCCATCAGCAATGGCAAACACAACAGCCCTTATATGATCAGCTATACGATATCTCTCATACCTAGTAAGTTTTCTTTTATCTGACACATTAATAAATTTGTCAATAGCTGCCAAGATAGGCATAAACAAATCTATCTCGAAGTTATTTCTCTTACCTTGAACAACCGCTGATATACGCTCAAGTCCCATTCCTGTATCAATATTTTTATTAGGCAAAGGAATAAGTTCACCACCATCTTTTCGTTCAAACTGAGTAAAAACAAGATTCCACACCTCAGAAAACCTTCCGCAATCGCAAGCAGGATTACAATTATCATTTTTACATTCAGGATTAGGACCATAATCATAAAATATCTCAGAACACGGCCCGCACGGTCCATTAGGACCTTTCTCTTTGGCATCTGCAGGCCAAAAATTGCTATGATCACCCAGACGGACAATCTTCTCCGGACTAATTCCTATTTTATTAAGCCATATTTGCTCTGCTTCTTTATCATCCTTATATACTGAAACCCATAACTTATCCTGCCCAATTCCTAATTCTTTAGTTAGAAATTCCCATGCCCAGGAAATAGCCTCTTCTTTAAAATAATCACCAAAAGAAAAATTACCTAACATCTCAAAAAATGTATGGTGAAAATCCGTCTTACCAACCATGTCTAAATCATCTGTCCTGAGACATTTCTGAGAGGTAGCTGCCCGATTGAAACCCTTAATATGGCCTAAAAACTGAGGTTTAAACTGTTGCATACCTGCAGTAGTAAACAATACAGTATCATCATCTTTTGGTATTAAAGAATCACTTGCGATTATACTATGTCCTTTTGAAGCAAAAAAATCCAAAAATTTTTTACGTATCTCATTAACTGTCATTAATCAGCCTCCCCTACAAAATATAAAAAAACTACTTATCTTCCAAAATCCTGTTTATAATTTCCCTATTTATATTTTTTTATCTTCCTCAATGCCTTACCAATGGCGCAACTGCTAAATCCTCGCCGAAGGAGGTATCCATATAACCTATGCTTCATTTTCTCCGTAGATATACCCTTATACTTAGAAACTTGTTTTTCAACCAAATGGGCCACTACATCATCTTCATCATAACTATCCTGCATAGCAGATGACAATTCATCCTCAATAATAGAATCATCAATACCCTTCTGCTGTAACTCTCTCTTTATCCTTACCCTACCAAATGGCTTAGCTAATCTCCATTCAATCCACTCACGTGCAAACCTACGGTCATCTATAATACCTATATCCTTAAAATAATCAACTACTCTAACAATAACCTCCTCATTAAATCCCTTTTTTTTTAATCTCTCACTCAATTCAGCCTCACTACGTATCCTGAACTTCAACAACCTTTGCGCTGCTGTTATTGCCTTCTTATAATCTTGAGATAAGATATCTCTCATAATTAAAGTCAAAATATAGGACAAGAGGGAAATATTAGATAGGTTTCAGATCAAACTTTGCGCGTATTTCTTTTTCTATCTTTTTTGCTATCTTAGGATTATTCTTTAAAAATTTACGAACATTATCCTTCCCCTGACCTATCCGTTCACCACCATAAGAAAACCATGCACCTGATTTTTCAATAATTCCTTGCTTTACTGCTAAATCAAGGATATCTGCCTCATAAGATATCCCCTCATCAAAATGTATCTCAAACTCTGCTTCCCTGAACGGTGCTGCAACTTTATTTTTTACAATCTTTGCCTTAACACGATTTCCTATAATATGTTCTCCCCTCTTAATTGACTCAATACGTCGTAAATCTATACGAACAGAGGCATAAAACTTCAACGCCCTCCCTCCTGTAGTAGTCTCAGGAGAGCCAAACATAACACCTATCTTCATCCTTATTTGATTAATAAAAATTACACACGTATTTGACTTATTAATAACGGCTGTTAACTTTCTCAATGCCTGCGACATCAACCTAGCCTGCAACCCCATATGAGAGTCGCCCATATCACCTTCTATTTCAGCTCTCGGGGTAAGTGCAGCAACAGAATCTATGATAATTACATCGACTGCGCTAGAACGAACTAGCGTCTCTGCAATCTCTAGAGCCTGTTCTCCAGTATCAGGTTGAGATACCAGAAGCTCCTCCAATTTAACTCCAACTTTCTGTGCATAAGCAGAATCAAAGGCATGTTCTGCATCAATAAAAGCAGCAGTGCCTCCCATTTTTTGAACCTGATGTATAATACTTAATGTAAGAGTGGTCTTTCCAGAAGATTCTGGTCCAAATATCTCAACAACCCTGCCTCTTGGGACCCCCCCTACTCCAAGGGCAACATCCAGCGCAAACGAACCAGTAGGGATAGCATCAACACCTTTAGCAACACTCCCATCCAATTTCATAATAGACCCCTTCCCAAACTGCTTCTCTATCTGAGAAAGGGCTAGTTCTAATGCCTTTTTCCTATTCTCTGACTCAAGGTTCTTTTTTGCATCAGAGTTTTTCTTTTGTTCTTTCATAACCTTTTTCCTCACTAATTAATAAGTATATATATAAAAAGACCGACCAGGACAGTTAATAATAAGCTTCTGTTTTGTCCCTTAATTAAATTATAATGTTATTTATGATAATTTATATAAAAATATAAAAATTAATAAAGATGAGGTTGAATTATACATGACAATAAAAACCTTGTCAATTAATTGTCGGTTAATAGTAAAAAGGAAAACAGAAAATAATATTTATAATATCTATTATCGATTGTTTAGAAGTTGATCGAATATTTTAAAATTATTTATCAATTCATATACAGTGTCAATAGAGGTTATTTTAAATTATCATCATAGCATCTCCATAACTGTAAAATCTATATTTTCTTTTTATTGCTTCTTTATATGCCTTTTTCATTAGATTTGTGCCCCCAAAGGCATAAACAAGCATAAGAAGACTACTATGAGGTAAATGAAAATTTGTAACAATCGTGTCTGTTAAATGGAATTTGTAGCCCGGATATATAAATATATCTGTATTGCCTTTTAAGGTAGGATTTTTACCCAATGCTATTTCCTTACCTAATGTTTCAAGTACTCTACATGATGTTGTTCCTATGGCAACTATGGTTTGTTTCTGTTTTTTAGCCTTTATTAGTTCGTTAAAACTTTTCTCACCTACAGAATAAAATTCTGAATGCATTTTATGGTTTTCTATATCTTGCTCTTCTACGGGTTTAAATGTGGCATAGTTTATGTGTAAAGTTACTTTTATTATTTTATGACCTTCTTTTTTTAGATTATTTAAAAGTTTTTTAGTAAAGTGAAGGCCAGCGGTAGGTGATGCAACTGATCCTTCTTTTCTGGCAAAGACTGTTTGGTAGTAGTTTTTATCATCCAAATTGTCAACTCGTTTTATATACGGTGGCAAAGGAATATGTCCAAAGTTTTCTATGTATTCGGATATGTCTTTTTTATTGAAACCTACTATACGTTTCTCAACGTCTTTAAGTTGGGCATAGATTTGCCCGTCTCCGAATATTATCTTTTCATCTACTTTTATCTTTCTTAAAGGTCGTATTAATGTTTGATATAGATAGGGATTTGAAAGTCGTTTTAATAAAAATACTTCTACCTTCCCGTTAGTTTTTTCCCTTTTGCCTATAAGTCTTGCAGGTATTACTTTGCTATCATTTAATACAATAATAGAAGGAGACTTGAGATGTTTACCTATATTGTAAAATATGTCATGGTCTATAGTTTGGTTTTGTCTATCTATTACCATAAGCCTAGCATGGTCTCTTTCTTTTAGAGGATATTGTGCAATAAGTTCTGGAGGAAGTTTGTATGCAAATTCTGATAATTTCATATTATCTTTTTAATAATATTTAACAATATTTGTTCCAGGATAGTAATATTGTAAAATTTCTTTATATTTATATCCTTGTTTTGCCATATTGTATGCACCCCACTGACACATCCCAACACCATGGCCCCAACCTTTGCCAATGAGGTCAAAATAATAACCTTTCATTATCACATTATAAAGGTTGCTTTTTATATTATTAGGCCCTATTATTTCTCTGAACTTTTTGCCTGATATAGTTATTGATTTACCGTCACGACAAATAATCTGTAATTCTTTTACTCTTCCGCTATTATCTCGTTTTATAATTTTTATTTCTTTTATTAATCCTAGGTGATATCCATTTTGATTCAATTTATCTTGAATATCTTTTAAACGAAAATTTTTTTTCCATTTTGAGTGTGGTGATGACTTACAAAATTTACAAATTCGCCCTTTTAACGGAGGAATGTTATATCCCCACAGCTCATTTGCATCTTCGGTATGCCCACCACAGTTAGAATGAAAATACGCCGGAATTATATCACCTTTATACAATAATACTTCCCCTCTTGTTTTTCGTATAGCTACATTCGTCCGATATCTTTCCGCATTCCTTCCGCCATATACTTGTGAATATATGTCACTAGTTACATCATAGGTATGGGACCGGTTTTCTTTCATACGATATAATGCATACGTCCTGGCTGCGACCGCTTGTGCTTTTAGTGCTTCTATTGGCCAGTAAAACGGCATTTCATGATACAAAACACCTCGTAAATAATATTCTATATTTATGGTATTGACTATTAATAACGTATTATTATTTTGTGCACTTATATCTATATATCCTCTAAATTTACGAAGTTTGCCATTGATATATATGATGGAGTATTTTTTAGGATATATACGTATTCGTTTAGTTGAGAGGCATTTTCTACCTATATATATGCTATTTTTTAAAGTTATTGGCGTTCGCCTTAAATATTTTCCTTTATATAATATTATATTTTTCTCAAGATCAATAAGCTTATACTCCCCGTGTACTGCACAAGTTACTTGTTTTGTTTGTTTTATTAAGGCTACTCTTATAAACTGTCTTTGAGCATGGGTATAATTTGCATACATAGTATGGATAGATATAAACAATGTGCTCACCAAAACCGCAAATTTTTTAAGAATACATTTATGATTATATGATATACTAAAAATACGGATAGATAATACTTCAAGGATAGTATTTTTATTATGTGTTATTATTTCTGGTTCCATAGAGATAGTAATATACTGAGTATGAGACTGACTAAAATACAGGTGGCAAGGGGAAAATAGAATGCAAAATTTTCTTTTTTGATAAAAATATCTCCTGGTAATCTACCTAGCCATGGGATTTTACCTATAATATATGCAGCTATTCCCGCAATAATGAATATAATTCCTATTGTAATTAACAATTTAGCCATTGTTACTATCTATTGATAAACTTAATAGGTTAATATGTTTTTTAGCTAGTTCTGTTAATTCTCTACCACGTTGAGTCCTTCTTATATACCCCATCTTCAGAAGATATGGTTCGATAACCTCCACCAATGTATCGACCTCTTCATTTAATGTAGCAGCAAGAGTTTCTACTCCTACAGGACCACCATTATAGTTATTGTGAATAAGCTTCAGAAGTCTTATATCTATTTCATCTAATCCTTGGCTATCTATACCCAATGTTTTCATTGCAGATTTAACTACAGTTGTATTTATAATGCCTTCTTTTGTTCTTACCTGTGCATAATCCCTAACACGCCTAAGTAGTCTGTTTGCGATTCTCGGTGTCCCACGCGACCTTTTGGCGATCTCTAATGCCGCACTTTCATCAATAGGTATATTAAGCTTTTTAGCAGATCTTATAATTATCTTACTCAGGTCCTCATGACTATAAAATTCCAGGTGGTAAAATATACCAAAACGAGTACGTAAAGGTGAAGTGAGTAGACCACTACGTGTTGTTGCTCCTATAAGAGTAAAAGGTTTTAAGTTAAAATTGATAGTTCTAGCATAAGGCCCTTTATCTACAACAAAATCTATTTTAAAATTTTCCATAGCAGGATATAAAAATTCTTCTACCACCTTTGACAATCTATGTATTTCATCTATAAATAAAATATCGCCTGTTTCTAAATTAGTTAATATACCTATAAGATCTCCTGCCCGTTCTATTGCTGGGCCGGAAGTTATTGTAATCCGTGCATCCATCTCATGTGCAACTATATTTGCCAGAGAAGTCTTCCCCAGTCCTGGTGGTCCTGATAATAGTATGTGCTCTATAGCTTCTTTCCTTTGTTTCGCTGCCTCTAAAGATACCTTAAGGCTCTCCACTATGTCTGTTTGTCCTATAAAATCATCCAAACTTAGTGGTCGTAATGACAAACTGTAAACTTTATCTTCTTCTGTCGATTGTCGTACAGGAGATTTTTTTATCTTCTCTGTTATATTATTATCTACAGGTATTTTTAGTTTTCTATCATTGATGTTAATTTTTTGCTGAAATATTATTTTTTTTTCTTTTCCCATAGCACATAGAAATATCAAACTTGTTGTTTCAATAAAATAATAATCAATTATGTACTGGTTCTATATTCTCTTTATTTCGTATTATTTTTATCTCTTTAAAGGGTTTTTTTTGGACTGCTCTGATCTCTTTTAGTCGTATTAATTCTAATATAGCAAGAAATGTCACAATTATATCTATTTTATTTCTTGTGTCTTCAAATAATTCTGTCAACAAAATGGATTCTCTTTCTATCATACAATGTAATATTTTATGTATCTTTTCTTCGACAGTAGCCTCATCTTTAACTACTATTTCATGAATTATTCCTTTTGGTTGTCGATTTAGCGCAGATGTTAAAGCACTAATTAAATCAAACAGATTTGCATCAAAATAAATTTCTGTTGCCTCTTCTTTTAGTTGAGTTAATTTTTTTTCATCAACACCTCTTGAAAACAAAGCACTCCTTTCTCTTTCTTTTTTTTGAAGCACCTCAGCAAGTTCTTTAAATTTTTTATATTCATATAATCTTCTTATAAGTTCATCTTTAGGATCAGGTTCATCCTCATCTTCATATTCAGGATTTTGTGGCAGCAACATCCTTGATTTGATCTGCATTAAGGTTGCTGCCATAACTAAAAAATCTCCTACTACATCAAGGTTAAGTATCTTCATCATCTCTATATATTGCATATATTGTTCTGTCACCTCGACTATAGGGATATCTTTAATATCTATGTCATTCTTTTTTATTAGGTAAAGTAACAAATCTAGCGGACCTTCAAATATATCTAATTTAAGTTTATATTTCATTATGATTTTATAACATTATGGAAAGTTTTTAAGGAAGATCTCCCTTTCATGGACAAATTCGTCCGAATACAGACTCTCTTACTTGAGCTATGGTATTTACTGCTATTTTTTTAGCTTGATTTGTCCCTTCTAAAAGAATATCTTTAACCTTATTTATGTTACGCTCTAAGCTTTGACGCCTTTCACGAATAGGTTCAAGTCTAGCTGTTAGTATTTTTGCCAAGCTGGCTTTACATTCTATGCATCCTTTCTCAGCATTTATACACCAATGATAGACCTCGTTTTCCATATTTGGCGAAAATATTTTGTAGTAATTAAATACATTGCATTCTAACGGATGTCCTACGTCTGTCTTTTTTATACGTTTGGGATCCGTAAACATAGATTTTACTTTTGTTCTTATCTCTTCTTCCGAGGCAGAAAGGTTAATAGCATTATTATAGCTTTTACTCATTTTTCTACCATCTATACCCAGTAAACGGGATGTCTTTGTTAATATGGCTTCACAGTCAGGGAATAATTGTTTTTTAAAGATGTGATTAAACCTACGAGCTATCTCTCGTGTCAATTCTATATGCGGGAGTTGATCTTCCCCTATCGGAACAGCAGAAGCTTTATATAACAATATATCTGCCGCTTGAAGTATTGGATATCCTAAAAATCCATAAGTTTGTATATTCCTACTCTTTATTTCTCTAAGTTGCTCTTTATATGTTGGATTTCTTTCAAGCCATCCCAGCGGTGTAATACAGGAAAATATCATACTAAGTTCAAGATGTTCTGGTATCTGTGACTGAATAAAAAGTATGCTTTTCTCAGGATTAATACCACATGCTATCCAATCAATAGCCATTTGGATAGCATTTTCTGTTATATGCTTACTATTTTCATATTCTCCCATTAAAGCATGCCAGTCTGCTATTGCAAAGATACACGAATATTTTTCCTGTAATTTGGTCCAATTGTCTATTGCCCCTACCAGATGCCCTAAATGGAGCCGTCCGGTTGGACGCATTGCACTAAAAACGATTTTTTTCATACTGCTTTTACCTAAATTTATCTGAATTTTCTGTCTCTAAGGAAGAGCTACAATTTTTGGGCTATAGTTTCTATTTCATATACCTCTATAATATCACCTTTTTGATATCCGCTGAAACCTTCTACTATAATTCCACATTCCATCCCCTCATTAACTTCACGCACATCATCTTTAAATCGTTTAAGAGATTGTATTGTGCTGGAAAAAATTACGTCGCCATTTCTTATTATATCGACCTTTGCCTTTCTGTTAACTTTACCTTTTTGAACATAACAACCTGCTACTATACCATGTTTTGTCAACTTAAAGACCTCACGTACTTCTATTCGAGCAAGAAAATGCTTTCTAACTTTTGCTTCCAACATTCCCTCCAAAGCCTTTTTAATATCATCAACAGCATTATAAATTACGCTATATTTTCGAACATCTACTGCTGTCTTTTCAAGTTCTACTTTGGCTCTGGGTTCAATCCCTACTTGAAATGCTATTATAATAGCATTTGAAGCTACTGCTAATATTACATCAGAGGTATTAACATCACCAACACCCAAATGTATAAAGCGTATTTTTACCTTTTCACTTGGAATTTTTTCCAAAGAATCCTTCAGGGCTTCAAGAGAACCCCGCACATCCGCCTTAAGAATAACATTCAACTCTTTTACTTCGCCTTTTTGCATCTGAGAATATAAATCTTCTAATGTTATCCTTTGAGACGATAATAGTTTTTTATTTTTTAGTTCCTCTTGACGTTTCAACGATATTTCCTTTGCTCGCTTTTCATCATCAACTACATAAAATATATCCCCTGCTTCAGGGACCTCAGGTAGCCCTAGTATTTCGACAGGCATTGAAGGCCCAGCCTCTTTTACAGTACGTTCATGGTCGTCAAACATAGCCCTCACTTTACCATATATGGGGCCTACTACAATTATATCTCCTTCTCGCAACGTCCCACTTTGTACTATAACTGTACATACTACACCTTTTCCTCTACTTAGATGCGCTTCTACTATAATCCCTGATGCCTTTTTATGTGGATTTGCCTTAAGTTCAAGTAGTTCTGCTTCTAATAATA